>Ga0209671_1003678_pt1 | contig 14877 bp, 9 predicted proteins | sample WorMetHERISLAND2_2_FD_187401 | JGI IMG/M metagenome (GOLD analysis project Ga0209671, IMG submission 187401) | Marine gutless worms symbiont microbial communities from Max Planck institute for Marine Microbiology, Germany - Olavius geniculatus... | ecosystem: Host-associated > Annelida >... | reverse complement strand
CTTTTTTGCCACGGACACGCCGGGCGCCAAAGTAGGATTCATCCACCTCAACCTCACCCGATAAGGGCGAGGAGGCGTCACGAATTCGAGCGATTCGGGTCCGTAGTTCGAACAACAACTGATTGATTGTCGGGCGGCTGACATCACTCAGCTCGGCGATTTTCGAGGCCGGTAAATCGTGCGCAAAAGAGCGGATAATCACGCTGAATTTCGCTTCCGAAAGGTGTGAACGCCTGAAATACCTGTTTTTCCCTCGCATAACATAACCTTAGCATGCTCTTGCAGTAGCTAAAGTTGTCTAGACCCTTAAATATTAAGAAAGAATCATAAAGATCCCTCGCTACGCTTCGGGATGACACTACTGGTGTCCTTGTCATTTCGAGCGTAGCGAGAAATCCCTGTCCCGACGGAGGGGGGATTTTAGGTTCAAGCGGTTGGCAGGTTCTCAGGTTTTTAGACAGCCTCTAAGCGCCGGTTACCGACGCAAGCGCCGTCGAAAAGGTGGGTTGAAAGGCGGATTGAGTAAGAGAAGCGATGAAAATATCATTGTAAATCAATCGCTTAAAAATAAGATTGGCTCCCCGGAGAGGACTCGAACCTCTGACCTAGTGATTAACAGTCACCCGCTCTACCGACTGAGCTACCGAGGATTTGCATAAATTTATTAAGTATATGGGCGCGGTCCGGCAGGGTCAAACCGCTCCTAGTCCTGCCGGTGATATAGATGCTGCGGTCACCCTGAGAGGAAAAAACGACCAACCAGCGCGAATCGGTCCGCGAAGATCCGTGTAATTCGTCGTGGCTCAATGGATTCCGGACCGCTGACGAGCATGTAAGGACACCACTGGAAGCTCTGGAGTGCGGCGGCAATCTTATCCCCATACCGAGTTGACATTTCCGTAGGATGGGCAAAGCGGAGCCGGTTCATCCGGATGGCCTCGATCGTTGTTCATTGCGCAAGACTTTCTCAACTGCAACCGCTTGTCGGGAGACAAACCAAGTGTAGCGCGCCCATCAAATGGCGATGGGCACGCGGCGCGGGTAACCTTCGATACCCGAATTCCCGGCAAACACTGCGGTTATTCCCCGTCAGTAGCGTATAATTCGCCTGCGCCGCTTCTCGTCGCGCCCGAAGGGAGCCCCCCAAACGCGCCAAGGCGGCGTTACCGCGCTTGGCAATAGAGTGGCTATTCCCGGCGCGCGGTGCCTTGCCTTGACGCATTTGGGGGGCTCTGAGGACGCAAAATAAGGTGAAACGGGGTACTAGGCACCAGGTGACCGCAGTGGAGCACGAAGCACTCAGCGGCCAACAGCGCACCCTCAGCTTCGCGATCAAGGACAGGTATGCCCTCCATACGTCATTCATGCCTTTCATCAAGAACGGCGGTCTGTTCGTACCCACGACCAAGCGGTATCGGATCGGCGATGAGGTCCTCCTGTTGCTGCGGCTGATGGACGAGCCCGAACCTATCTCCATCGTCGGCGAGGTCGTCTGGCTGACCCCCGCGGGCGTGGAGGGAAACCGGGTGGTCGGTGTCGGCATCCAGTTCAGCGATCAGGACCAGGGTGTCGCCCGCCGCAAGATCAAGGACTACCTGGCCGATCTGCCCGCATCGGACCTTCCCACCCATACCCTGTGAGCCGCGATCGTGCCGCTCGATTCTCATTGCTACCTCAACGTGTTGTAATGGTGGGCACAGTCCACCCTACATCCGGAATCATGCTGGTCGACTCTCACTGCCACCTCGACCGGGTCGATCTGAAGCCCTACGCCGGGGACTTCCGTCGCCTCATGGATGCAACACGCGCCGCCGGGATCGGGCATATGCTCTGTGTCTCCATCGATCCGGAGCACTATCCGCGGATGCGGAGCCTGGTCGAGCCCTATCCCCAGGTCTCCGTCTCGGTGGGGCTCCATCCCAGCGAGCAAGGCCGCCGGGACCCGACCCCGGAGGTGCTGGTCGAGCTGGCACGAGACGCGCGCAACGTAGCCATCGGCGAGACCGGGCTGGACTACTATCGGGGCACGGCCGACCCTGGCCGACAGCACCAAAGGTTCCGCGATCACATCGCCGCCGCCAGGCTCTGCGGAAAACCCTTAATCGTTCATACCCGGGAGGCGCGGGAAGACACGCTCCGGATATTGACGGAGGAAGCTGCTCGTGACGTGGGCGGTGTTCTGCACTGCTTCACGGAGACCTGGGAGATGGCCGCAGCGGCACTGGACCTGGGTCTTCATATTTCCTTTTCCGGCATCGTCACCTTCAAGACCGCGGACGATCTGCGGGCGGTGGCGGCAAAGGTGCCCCGCGACCGCCTGCTGATCGAGACCGACAGTCCCTACCTGGCCCCCGTGCCGCACCGAGGCAAGTCGAATGAGCCCAAGTTTGTCGCGGCGGTGGCGCAATGCATTGCCGAACTGCGCGGCATGTCCGTCGAGGAACTCGCCGAGCTTACCCGCGACAATTTTTTTCGCCTGTTCAAAGACGCGGTGCCGGTAGATTAACGGGTAGTGCTGCAATATATAGGGTGACGGGGCAAGCACCGGCCTGGGCATATCCGCGGATATTCCGATACACGAGCCTGCTGACAGGCGGCGAATACATGAGGTCAAGAAATGCTCGACGCACTGAAAAAGAAGGGAAAATTCGTTCCGACCACAATCGCCTCCGGCATTGCCCTGGTATCCTCCAGTCTTGCCGACACCAAGGGGAATACGAACCGGGAGGAGGCGCAAGGTATCATCAAGGCGTTCGCCGCCAGCTTGAAGGCCGAGCTTCAGGCCGCCCTGAACGCAGGTGGTCCGACAAATGCTATTCGGGTCTGCAAGGAAAGGGCACCGGCCATCGCCGCGGATTATTCCGCCCGGACCGGCTGGGATGTGGGACGCACCAGCCTGAGGCTACGCAACCCCTCGGCGAATGCGCCGGACGCCTGGGAGAAGCAGGTCCTACTCGAGTTCGAGGAACGCAAGGCAGGCGGCGAGGACGTCAAGACCATGGCCTTCGCCGAGGTAACGCAAGTGGATGGTGAAAAGCGATTCAGATATATGCAGGCGATCCCCACCGGCGGGCTTTGCCTCGCCTGCCACGGTAAGGCCCTCGCCCCCGATATCGGCGCGGCCCTCGACGCGGCCTACCCGGAAGACCAGGCAAGGGGCTTTTCCCTCGGGGATATCCGAGGCGCCTTCACTTTATCCAAGCCCCTCTGACCCGGCGGGGCCGAAGGCACGGTTGGCTCTCCTTCTTGGTTTGGGGCCCGGTGAATCGCCAACCGGTCGGGCAGACGCCCACGCCTGGAAAATCAACGCCGCCTGTTCCCTCCTTTCACCTTAGAGCCTGTTGACAATTGGTAGGATAGGTAAAGCAAGCGCCCGGCAAGCTGGGCTCAAGGCCGTGGTTGTTCCACGCGGATTCCCAAACCGCGATGGCCTGGGAGGGTGCACGGAGCGTAGCGTGCCCATCGCCAGTTGATGGGCACGCTACGCCTGGTTGGTCTCTCGCCGAGCGGCTGCGGCTCGGAAAGTCTTGCACCATGACCAGGGCTCGCAGCCAGCTGGATAGACCGGCTTCGCTTTGCCCATCCTACGGACTAATTGTTAACAGGCTCTTAGAGGCTGTCTAAACAGCAAACCAGCTCGATCCCTTCCCTTAGGCGCGGGCTTGCCCGCGCTTTGGTGCCGGCAAGCCGGCACCTATCCAAGGGGTTACCGCTGGCGCGTAAGACTCGGATGGATTCTGTTATCACTCGCTCTGCAGGACTACCGGCTACGGTAGTGGTTAAATTTAAAGTGGCTCGGTTGTGCGACCTGATGACTCGAACCCCCGCTGTTTTTGCCATCCCTGGCACCTGGATTCCGGCATTCCCTGCCGGAATGACGGCTTAACTCAATGACATTGGTTTGCAATCCGGCCCCGTGGCTACAGAGCGCCGGCAAGCCGGCGTCTACCGCTCATAGTGGGTCTCCGCGGCCATGGCCAGACCAGGTAGGTCGGGCTAGGGCGCGTCCCACCATAGCGCGGAAGGAAGGGAAGAGGCGCACCAAAGAGCTATGGGTAAGTCAAAAACCTTGCCGCGCCAAAACAAAACCCATCATCCACGGAAACCCCTGACGACAGATAGCGGCGAAATCCGCCGCTTGAGGGGAAATTTTTGGGACCTAAATACAAAGCTAGAAGCCACAACGCCGTAACCGTTCAGCCCCCACCTCGTCATTCCGGTTGGGACGCCGGAATCCAGACGCCAGGGATGGCAATACGTTAAACAGGGCTGATCGCTTACCCCTTACCGGGGCTTGGCTTGTATATAGGTCCCATAAAAAATCCTGTGAATCATGGAAATCCTGTGAATCCTGTACGATTGGCGTGGCAAGAGGAGTTGCCATGAGGGTGTTGGGCACGGGCCATTGGAGCGCCGGCATCTATTTGCCGCCAGGATGGCAACGCTCCCGGCCACGGTCTTTTGCGATACCCTTGGGGGGAAAGGGGTACAGCTACCCGGCTGCTTGCTTGTCCCTGCGCACGGGCAGCAGGCATGCGAGCGCCCCGAGCAGCAGGGTTACGCCCAGCAGGAACAGGTGCAGATTCACCGCCTCTGACAGGGCCGTGGCCGCGTCGATGCCCGCCGGCAACAGGGCCGTCATCACCGCCAGCTCGTAGCTGCCGCTGCCGGCGATGCCGTGAAAGGGCAGGACGCTGGACAGCTCCGCCCCCATGACTCCGAGCAGGATTTGCCAGGGCTCCGCCGCCAGGAAATGTCGCAGCACGAGCGCGAAGGCGAGGAGCTTGCTGATCCAGATGAGTGCCGTCCACAGGTAGATACGCAGCGCCCGCGGGGTAGAGGCCGGGGCGGCATCAATCATCAGGCGGAACGCCTTTCCGAGCCGACCCCGACCCTTGGGCCGGCGGTGGCCCAGCAGGCCCATGATCGGTGGCAGCAGCAGCCACGTCAGCGCGACCAGGGACCAGAGCCAGGTCGGGTGGCGTAGCGAGAGGATGAAGATGCCCGTCAGCCCCAGGAAATGCAGATCCAGCAGTCGAATCCAGACCAGGGAGGCGGTGGCACTGAGGAAGCCGTGACCGAAGTAACGCCCCATGAGCCACGGAAAGACCAGCTCTCCCGCCCGCATCGGCAACAGGTTGTTGGCCGTGGTGTGCAGGACCGAGAGCCTCAGTACGGCAGGGAAGCGACCCTGGAGTCGGGGACGAAAGTAATCATGTATCCGTACCCCACGCAGGCAATAGCTCAGGGCCGTAAGCGCGATGGGGGGCAGCAGCTTGGCCGGAGTCAGCGCCCGCCAGGGGGCCAGCACGGGTCCCCAACCCAGGGTCAGCGCCACGCCGGCAACTAAGGTAGCAAACAAGATGCCGCCCAGGCCCCAGTCCCGTGCCCGTCCGATCCAAGGTCCGGAATCCCGAAGCGCCTGCAGTCTCATGCAGCGGCTACACCTGGGTGTGAAACATCGAAGCCATCGACCACTTTCTTATGCTTAGAGGCTGTATAAAAAACAACCCGTTGATTTGGGACCTAAATATATGCCAAGCCCCGGTAAGGGGTAAGGTGTAGGGTGGGCTGTGCCCACCTCTTAGAGGCTGTCTAAAAACCTGAGTACCTGCCAACCGCCTGAACCTAAGACTCCTCCTCCGTCGGGACAGGGATTTCTCGCTACGCTCGAAATGACAAGGACGCGAGTTGTGTCATCCCGAAGCGCAGAGAGGGATCTTTATGATTCTTTCTTAACATTTAAAATCAATAGGTTAGTTTTTATACAGCCTCTAAGCCTACGGGAATATTCGCGTCGATTCGCGTGATTCGCGGTTTTCCTTTCGATGCGGTTCGCCACGTTTACCACATCCTACCCTTTGCGTCTTTTGTGTCTTCTGCGTCTTCGCGGCGGGTAGATCGGCGGCTCTCCCGAAGGGCGGGTCTTGAACCTGCGGTGGACCCAGAAATACTGCGCCGGCGTGGTTCGGATGCGGGCCTTGATGGTCCGGTTCATCAGGGCCGTGTCCACCGCCTGATCGTTCGTGGGAAAGGGGTCCAACAACGGGTCGAAGGTCAGCTCCAGACCTCGCCCCCAGGGCAGATAGCGGGTATGGAGCGGAATCACCTGGGCCGCACCGAGACGCGCAAATCGGCTCAGCATGGGGACAGTCGCGGTGGCGGTGCCGCAAAAGGACACGAAGATACCGCGGCGGCCCGGGTCTTGATCGGGTAGATAGAACAAGGGAGTGCCCTTGCGGATCTCCCGTACCACCCGTCGCAGGTCGTCGCTGCGCTCTACCGAAATCGCGCCGAAGCGCGAGCGGCTACGGCGCATCTGATGGTCGATGACGGGGTTGCGGATCTTCTGGTACATGTACAATCCGGGGTGAACCAAGGCGGTAAAGGCGGCACCGCCCAGCTCCAATCCCACGAAGTGGGGCACCATGACGATGAGATTACGCCGGTTTCGGAGCAGCTCATCGATCCGTTCTCGGTGCCGGAGCTTCACGATCCGCTCCAGTCTGCGCCGGGAGCTTACCCACACCAACCCCTGGGTGCAGGCGGCGACCCCCAGATAGCCGAAGTGCCGGAGCGCGAGCCGCTTTCTCGCCCGCGCCGTCAGGTCCGGAAAACAGAGCGCGAGGTTGCGCAGGACCACCCGCCGGCGGCTGCCCGCGAGGAAATAACCCAGGCCCCCGAGACCCACTCCCAGGGTCCACAGCAGGAGGAATGGCAGCGATCCGAGGAGATAAAAGATCCCCACCAGGAGCCAGCTGGGCCAATGACGAGGGTAGAGGAGGTGTCGGTCCAAAACCAGGGTGCCCTGTCGGTACGGATGCGCTCAATAGCCAATTGTTGACATAATCCTCGTACCAACCGCTAATCGGACAGGATTTCTTCTGAATAACCAATCATAACATCCTGTTAATCCTGTACTCGAGGGAATATTAGAAGACAAGCCCGGAGGTAAGGGCTCACTCCTCATCAAATGTCAACGCGCCCTAATGATCGAGCGTGAAGAAGATGTCGCCGCCTTGGGCGTCGCCGGTCTCGGCCTGCAGCTCGATCCGGTCGCTGAGGTCATAGCGCACCTTGATCTTATCGGATTCGTTACCCAGGTTGTAGTCATACTCCGCGAACAGCTTGGGCGCGATATAGGTGCCGAGGGAGACGTTGCGCCCTTGCTGCTCGTCGCCGCGCTTGGGGGGAATGCCGGTCAGCAGGTATGTGATGACTTCCGACTGGGACATGCCGGGATCGGTCGCGGAGAAAAAGGTCAACTTCGGATTCCTGACGGTGCCGAAGACCCGCAGACCGGCGGTGATGTCCCCGCCCTCGCGCTGGGCCGTGAGTATCAGGTGCGGATTGTCGATGGGCGATTTCGCGTAGCTCAGGACCCCTTGCTCGATAATCAGCGGTGTGCCGACGGCCGCACTCAGGGTCCCGGCGACGGAGATGCGGTAGGTACCGTCGACGATTTCCAACCGGTCATCGCCCAGGAGCTCTTCTCCCGGTGCCTGCAGGACGGCCAGCTCGCCCTGGAGGGTACCTTCCAAACCGAAGGCATCGACGGTGACCTGCTCGCCCAGCATCAGGCGCAGGTCAATGCCCGTCGGGTAACGGGACCCTTCCTCCCGCACCTCGGAGATGCTGACCACGTTCGGCGAAGGCGAAACCGTGCCTGCGGGGATGTGGCGGGGCCGGATGCGGGCCTCGGGCACCGTTACCCTGCCCGTTATCCTGGCCCCTGTCGGTCCGATCTCGGCCCGGATGTCGGGCGCGGCCAGGACGAAGTACTCCTTGGAGTCCGCCACCTTGAGCTTGTTACCCTTGACGTCGATAGAGGCGCTCAGGCCCGCGGTGCTCAACAGGCTGCGGCCCTTGATCGCCAGGCGACCCTCTCCGGCCCTGAAACCGCCGCTGTAGTCGATGCGGTCGAATCCCTTGGCTTGGGCGTCGAAGGTCAGGTCCTCGATCCCGAGGCCGATGAAGGGCACCTCGAGTCCCCCGCCCGCCAGCCGGGCGGAGCCGCTGAGTCCCGGCTTGGCGAGGGTTCCCCCGAGCTTGAGGTCCGCGTTCAGATTGCCGGTCACCTGCGTGATATCCGGGACCAGCCGCGAGACGATGCCCAGATCCCTGATCCGTGCCTTTAGGTCCCCCCGCAGAGGCTGTTGCGGACGCGCCGGCTCCTGCAGGCTCCAGCCGGGCAGGGAGGCAGCGGCGGACAGCTCGCCCAGACCCGTCAGGGGGACCCTGAGCCTGGCCTGCAGGCCGCTCTTCCCCGCGTCGATAGCGAGCTGCGCGGACGCGAAGTTCAGCAATTCGGGGTGTACTCCGTCCCCGCCATGCAGGGTATCGAGCACTCCTTTGACGACCTGTACCCTGGCGTTGCCGGTGAGTATTCCACCCGCCGCCTTGAAATCGGCCTTGGCCCTGGCCTCGCCCGTCAGGATCAGGTCTCCGGGAATGAAATCCCTGAAAAGATCGAAGGCCAGTCGGTCCAGATCAAGCGCCGCGTTCCAGCGCCCCGCCTCCTGTTGTGCGAAGCGTGCGCAACCGCCCGAGCCTGCTTCCTCACGGATACAGAGCGGACCCGCGCTGATCCGTGCCCCGGCCAGGGCGATCGGGGCGGCCTTTTGCAGCCGCCAGGTGCCGAATTCCCGGGTGCGTAGCGCCAACTCCTCCAGCCGGCCCGCGTAGGCATTCTCTCCTTTCAGGCCACCCGTCGCCTTGAGGTCCAAGGCCAGGGGTGTGCCGGTGAGCTGCGCGGATAGCCGATGCGAGCCCATGTCACCCCGGCCCTGAATGCGCAGGTCGTCGAGGACCATCCCACCCGCTGCCAGGTCCTGCCCGGTGAGGTCGATCCTGACCGGACCGCCCGGCGCCAGATCGACCTGGGCGGTACCGCTCAGGTTGCGGATGCGCTGCCCCGCCACGGCGACACCGGCGGCGGTCAGCTCGAGCGCTACCGCCGGGGCTGCGAGGGTGCCGGTTATGGCCCCATCCGCCTGTATGCTGCCCTGGGCATCGGGAAGCAAGCTCTTGAGATCCGGCGAGCCGATGTTCACGGTTAGGTCCAGCCGCTCGCCCACCGCGCCGGTGGCCGTCAGCTTGCTCGGCCCCGAGGTGACGCGTAGCGTGTCGATCCGGACCTCGGTGCCCTGCATCCGTATCTCGGCTACGGCATCCACCGGATAGCCCCGCAGCTTGCCGGTAAGAGACGCCACCTGGGCACTGAGCTCGGGCTCCCCATCCTGGAGCGTGCCTTTGCTCAGGATGCGCCCGTTCAAAACGCCGCCCCACTCGGGCCATTGTTTACCAGGATCAATGTCCGCGACCTTGAGCTCCGTGTCCCAGGTCACCGCCGGGGCCCAGGTCACGTCCGCCGTGGCCCGGAGGGATCCGCCCAGGGTATCCAGACGCAAGTCTCGGAGCCGGGTGCCGGCGTGATTGCCCTGGCCAGTCAGCTCGAGGGTCGCCGCCGGCAGGACCTTGCTCTTGATCCCGGCGGCCAGCTCGTACCCGAAGGCATCCAGGTTGCCTTTGCTGGTGAGCGCGAGCCTGGTCCGGGCGGGCAGCTGCGGCCACTGCACGCCGGGGTCGAGTCCGTCCGCGACCAGGGTCAGCGCCCAGCTCGGCTCCGGCGCCCAGGCGACCCGGCCCTTGGCCTCGATCTTTCCGTCCAGGGTGTCGATCCGCAGGTTCTCGATCTGCGCGGCCTCCCGGTTGCCCTTCCCCGTGAGCCGCAGCTTCGCCGCGGGGAAATCTCGGCCCGACACCTCGGAGGAGACGCGGTAGCCGAACGCCTCGAAGGTCCCACGGGCCTGGAGCGCACCCTGCCCGGACTCGGCGATAGGCTCTCCGACCAGGGACCAGCGGAGTCCCTTCCAGGCGGCCCGCAGATCGATCTTGCCCGCGGGGTCCGAGAGATCCAGCTCCCCGCCGGCGGTGAGGAGGGCACCGGACTGGTCCGAGGTCAGCCCGAGGGTCGAGATGCGGAGGACCTGATCCCGCCAACGGATGTCCAATCCGGCTTGAAGCCGTCCGAGGTCAGGTAGATTCGGGACCGTACCGGCCAGGTTTCCCCGCACCCGGACGTCGTCGAGGTCGCCGCTGGTGGTCAAGACCCCGCTCAGCTCCAGCGCCGGCAGGTCGGCCCCGATCGCGGGCAGATCGACCCCTCGAATGCGCACCTCGCCTGCCCAGCGGGGATGATCCAAGACCCCCTGGACCAGGGCTCGGGCCTCGGCCTGCGCCGAGCCCGTCAGGTCGTGTTCCACCCGCAACGCCTCGAGGTCACCGCCGATTGTCGCCGTGCCGGTCAGCGTCACTGCCGGCGCTTGGGTCAGCTCCCAGGTCAGTCCCAGCGCCAGCGGGTAGTTGCCGGTCAGCGCCACCTCGCCCTGGGCGCCGGCCTGTAACTGCGGCTCCGGGAGGGTGAAGGTCAGTGCCTTCAGGTCAACCCGGCTGCCTGACCAGCGCGCGGCCAGGCCGATCCGGTCGATCCGAAAGCGGGCATCCGCGTCCAGGGTGCCGATGCTCAGCTGCCCGACCCGCGCCTGTTCCAGCGCCAGCGCGAGCCCCAGGGGCAGGCGGATCTCCGGGAGCTCGACGGGACCGGATGCCGCTTCTTCCTCGTCCTCGGAAGGGGCGATGGCGACGTCCAGCTCATGCGTGCTGAGCTCGGAGACCCGCAAAGTGCCGGTGGTCAGGGTCGCCAAGGGGCTCCAACGCAGCTCCAGGTTGCTGAACCGCAGTGCCACGCCGGGGACTTGGATGCTCAGGCCCTCCAGGTGCAGATCCCCCAGGATGCGGCCGTCGGCCCGCTCCACTTGAAGCAGGCCCGGCGCCAGCTCCTCCGCCAGGGAGAGGGCGAGCCGTAGCCCGCTCTGGGTGCCCAACATCCAAAAGACCACCAGCAGGAGCAGCAGAGCCGCCTGCAACAGGAGCATGAACGGGACCCGCAACCAAGACCGGCGGCCGGGTTTCGCCGCAACGGAGGGCGGCACCTCCGGCGAGTCGGCTGCCTGGGTCGTATGGGTGTTTCGGGCCGTCTCGTCCTGGGCCGTCTCGCTCACAAGTCTGGACCAGGCACCTGATTTCATCCTATTTTACATTCTCAAGGGTCGGTAATAACGGGGTGGGAGCTGAACGGTTACGACCCGTCCCTCTACCGTATCAGGCATCACCTTTTGCGATCCCCTCCTGGCGGGAGAGGGGCTTTTAATGACTTACTCTACCACTTTGAAATTTACCACTACCTCATTCGTCATCGAGCAACCGGCGTATTACTGGTTCGGAAAGTCCAACGGATGCGGCAATGATCTCGATGGCCACCCCGTTGTCATATAAAGACTTGACAAGGGTTTTCCTGTCTTTCTCATACCTTTGCCGTTCTTCCCGGCGTCCTTTCGCAAGTCCTTCCTCGCGTCCTTTCGCAAGCCCCTCCTCACGTCCTTTCGCAAGCCCCTCCTCGCGTCCTTCCCATTTGGCGCCTTCGACCATTCCCCATTCGGACCGGATCGCGTCCAGATGTTTATCAAGCCTACTCCGCTCCCCTTTGTCCAGCTTCAGGTAATCCAGCTTTTCCTTCAACACCCCGATACCGGGGGCAGTGAATTCGTCCAACACCTCGTTGTTCTTGAAGGCATAGAGCCACTGATCCAGGTCGTCCCGCACCACGTCCGTAAAGCGTTTCAGGGGAATCAGATAGTACTCGGGAAAGATATCGGTCTCCCCGATCCGAACCTGCTTGCCCACCAGGGATCTTTTCAAGGTCGCGGGATGGTGGGTATGAAGACCCGTGAATTCGTTCTTGCCGTGGTAGATGTAGTCGTCACCGCCTTCGATGATATCGAAATAGAGGAGGCTGATGGAGTAGACCTTCCTGAGATTGGCGTAGGAATCGCCTTGCCCGAGAGTCTCGACCATGGTCTTGGCGGTGCCATAGGCTAGGCGCCGGAGGTAGGACAGCTCCGTGAAGTATTGCACCTCGACGATGATCCGCTCGCCGTCGTGGGTCTTGGCCAGGAGGTCCACCCGATTGTATTTGTCCCGGTCGTCCCGGCGGTTGCTCTCGCTCTCCAGCAGGTCGAGGATGACCACTGGGCGTCCGAACAGGGCGGTCAGGAAACCTTCCAGGACATCGAAGTTGGCCTTGTCGCGCAGGATGGTCTTGATGGCCCAATCGAAGGTGACGATCTGGCGGCCCGGCTTCTTCTCCATGTTGTTGTCCTCTCTGACCAGGAATACGCAGGTACTCGGAAATCGCGTTTTGCGAGTATCGTATCGAAAAACCCCATGGATGAGACTTTGCAGCTTCAGGGTACTTTGAAGAATACGATTTTCATCTACATACACATCAATAATCAATGGCTTAGAGGCTGTCTAAAAACCTGAGGACCTGCCAACCGCTTGAACCTAAGATCCCTCCTCCGTCGGGACAAGGATACCAGTAGTGTCATCCCGAAGCGTAGCGAGGGATCTTTATGACTCTTTCTTAGCATTTAAAACCAATGGGTTAGTTTTTAGACAGCCTCTGAGCCGATGGGTCGGGTCCGTCTCGCTCACAGGTCCGGACCGATGACGATGTGGAGCCGGGCCGGGCTGCCCTCCTTGGTAAGGGCAAAGCCGACATCCACGCGAATCTGTCCGATGGGCGAGCGCCAGCGTACCCCGAGGCCGGCATCGACCTCGACCTTGCAGCTAAAATCCGGATCGAAGGCGTTGCCGAAGTCCGTAAAGACCGCTCCGCTCCAGTCACCCTGGATACGGCGCTCGAGCTCCAGGCCCCCCACCGCCAGATAGCGCCCGCCGACGGCCTTGTTGGTGATGGGATCGTCGGGACCCAGCACATCCAGGGCCCAGCCGCGGATGCTGCTGTCACCGCCGGCGAAGTAGCGGCGACTGGCGGGCAGGTCATAGACGCTGTTCGCCCAGATTGCCCCCAGATCCGAGCGCGCGATGAGACGATAATCGGCGAGAAAACTTTTTATCCACTTGAGGCGTGCGCTCCCGCTCAGGTAGGAGGAGGAAGAGATCAACCCCTGGGTGGTGCCGAGGAGGACGAATTTGATTCGATAGCCGTCAGTGGTGTAAACGGGATCGTCGGTGACCGTCTTGGACCAGGTGATGTTGGGCACCAGCTCGTTCACCAGCTCCCCATCGTCCGTGGCCACCTCGAACTGCTCCCGCCGGTAGTCGATGCCGGCGGTACGTCGCCAGCCGCCCGGAGTTACCACCGAGTGGGCGACTTGCAGGATCTGGACGTTGCCCTTGCGGCTTGCGATGTCGTAAGAGCGCAGGTCGGGGCGAATGGTGATGTAGTCGCGCAGGGGATTGCCGATGGGAATCCGATAATCGCCTTTCATTCTCTGAAAAGGTTGAGAAATATTGGCTTCCAGCCTGAAGGTGTGGCCCCACCGGGTCAGGTAACGACGGCGCCACTCCAGGGTCAGGCGGGGGCCCACGTCGGTGGCGTAACCGAAGCCGAAGCGGTATTTGTTGGCCTTGTTGGGAGTAGCGATCACCTCGATGGGGATGGCTCGATTCTCCCCGGCCATTTTCTTGTGCGGGACGACCTCCACCTTCTCGTAGTACTCCGTCCCGAGCAGGTTGCCCTGAAGGGTCAGCAGCGCCTCCGGATCGTAGAGGTTTTTTTTAGGTTCGAAGCCGACGAACTTGGCGAGATAACGGTCGTCGAACAGGTCCTGGGTGAAACGCACGTCGCCCAGGTAGTAACGGGGACCGGTCTCGAGGTGGAGCTGGATGATGGCCTGGTAGTTGTCCAGGTCGATCAGTACCCGGTTGCGGGTCAACGCGTAATCCAGATAGCCGTGCCGGGCGGCGAGATCACGGATTTCCTCGGTGGCCTTGTCATATGCCGAATGCAGCAGCACATCCCCCGGCTGCATGGGAAACGTTTTGGGAAAAACCGGATCCGCGGCACCCGGACCCGTGATGCGATAATCGACGAACTCCTGCGTCGGACCTACCCGGACCGACTCGCCCGGAACCACCTGGTAGTCGGCTATCCAGGTCCCGTTCTCGGACTCCGGTCCGGTCAAGGTACCTTCACCATCACCGTTCACCACCTCCACCTGGTAGAGACCGAAGGGCGCCAATGCCTTGCGGATCTGATCGGGGGCCCGCCGGTGCAGGGCCTCGATCCGTGGCACCGAGAGCGCCTTGTCCTTGCGTTCCTGATAGATCCCGAGCAGCGCCAGCACGTTCTTCTCGTACTCACCTTGCAGCCCCTCGACCCGCACTTCGAGCCTGAGTGCCTGTACCCCCTGAGTCATGAGGAGGAGCAAGAGGGCGAGCAGGAGTCGCAGAACCAGATGCACGGTGGAATGCCGGGGTACGGACCGTAGGCGCGGTTTGGTCATGCCATCGAAGTCCCTGGTATCCCATTCCATCTTAAAAGCTGTGTGATCCCGAAGCACCGTGACAGAGCCGAACGCGCCCTGGGTACTGTTGACGATTAGCCCGTAGGATGGGCAAAGCGAAGCCGGTCCATCGGGATGGCCTCGACCGCTGTTCATTGCGCAGGACTTTTTCAACCGCAACCGCTTGTTAAGGAGACAAGGGTCTAGATAACTTTAGCCACTGCGAGAGCATGCTAAGGTTATGTTATGCAAGGGAAAAATAGGTATTTCAGGCGTTCACACCTTTCGGAAGCGAAATTCAGCGTGATTATCCGCTCTTTTGCGCTCGATTTACCGGCCTCGAAAATCGCCGAGCTGAGTGATGTCAGCCGCCCGACAATCAATCAGTTGTTGTTCGAACTACGGACCCGAATCGCTCGAATTCGTGACGCCTCCTCGCCCTTATCGGGTGAGGTTGAGGTGGATGAATCCTACTTTGGCGCCCGGCGTGTCCGTGGCAAAAAAG
>Ga0209671_1003677_pt1 | contig 14877 bp, 11 predicted proteins | sample WorMetHERISLAND2_2_FD_187401 | JGI IMG/M metagenome (GOLD analysis project Ga0209671, IMG submission 187401) | Marine gutless worms symbiont microbial communities from Max Planck institute for Marine Microbiology, Germany - Olavius geniculatus... | ecosystem: Host-associated > Annelida >... | reverse complement strand
CAAAATATGGGTTTTTATTGAATTTTTTTTGCGATTTCCAACTGCGACACACATTTTAGAAGTGAACTGCACCAAAATGGTTGGAGATGGACCTGGACAACCTGCATATGACATTTATAGCACAGAACGTACATTTTTAAGAATCTAAGTTTCAATCTCTTACATTCAAGGAGTCTTCCATACGGGGGCCTCATATTTGAGTACTCTTTCAAGATGCATTAATATTTTATTGCTGTAGGCCTACACTGATTGCCATAGTTGCAGGACCACTGCTATTGCGCGTCATGTGAGCTTTGCTCAAATTACTTGATTACCAGAGTGCACCACTGACCAGCCGCAGCAGATGAGACTGTTTCACTTGGTTTCACAATATCTATGTTTGGTGCAGGACGGTTTTCTCTATGCTGCCTTCGTCCCTCGACATCTTGACCTGTGTTCTTGTAACGTTCACCTCCATATGAAACAGGATTCCTACAAAAAGTGTGGCTGCAATGTGTGCAAACTGGAAAATGCCACACTGCAACGTCAACATAAAGTTCCAAAATTTCATTGTTTCACGCAATTTTCACATTAAATGACTGCAGCACGTACAAATATTTTGTGCAACCTAAGTGTAATAAAAATCATTCACATGTCACTCATTCACGCAGATCTTCTGGAAATTAATCAATTATTACAATGACAAACTAATCCCAGTTTTAACCCATTACTGAACTCTGACCTACATCATAGTGTAAATAATGCAGACTGCACGACAGAAATTTGACTTCCAGAGTTTTGTTTTGACAGAGTTCTGCTCGTTTCTCAAGACATCTGCTGACAATTTTGGCAACAGCAAGACAGCAAAAAGTAAAGAAAGCTGCTGCTGTAATTTCTTTGGTCACTAAACTAAATATTTTAGTTAATGGCATTTTTACCTAGTTGCAATTAATTCACTAACATGATGTGCTAATACATCAATTTGACAGTTCTACTAACTAAGAAGATACAATCGTAAACTGCGAGTAAGACAGAACAAAATGTCAAAGTCACCTTTCAGTTCTACGCGTGCCAGACCTTCTGCCGCCCGAGATCTTTCTCTGCTCAATAGATCCTGACTCAACCAAGGCGCACGGCGGCTCATTTTCAGCCGAGTTGCTGTCATTTCTAGTGCGACCGGATTCTGAGGCCGAGTTTGTATTGCTTGATGCTGCTCTGGAGCTGACGTCATCATCAGAATGTGGACATGACATTGATGACTCCGTAGCATGTTCTGTCGGACCACTGACCTGCCTGCAACCCATGGTGACGTTTGTAATAGTGCACAGAAAGCGGGATAGGAAATGAGTGCAATTTTTAAGCCAAAATTAGTGGGTGACTGATCTCAATTCACTTTCCCTTTTCTTTCTTTCCCTCTGTTCTTTCTTTTCTCTCCTGTCCCTTCCGCCCCCTTCCATTTCCTGCTTTTGGCACAAAGTCCCAGGAAATTTTTTTTAGAAATCTGGCACTGATACAGGTAATTACATTGGGTATTAAGGCTTCTGACGATGATGGCAAAATACTTTATATAATCGACTAACCCGCGATTAATGCATTTGGGCAAAATGTAAAAAAACTGCTCTGAAATGAGTAGTAGCTTATGGACTATGGGTATAGCGTTACTGTGGCAGATTGGAGCAGTGGTATGTCTGATGCACCACGGGTCTAACTGTCCACTGGTGCAGGCAATGGGAGGGCACATGTGACACTGTGGTGGTATCATTAGCTCATGGCAATCAGCTGCCATTAACAAGACTATAAAGCACTTCTGGACGAATATGAATCATGAAAGCAGCACCAGACCAAGCACCAGACTAGTTACCAGTATAGAAACAAAATGGCTGCTGCATGACAGGAGATGGAACAAAATCCAACTTCATTCAAGTAATACATTGACTGTTACCTCGAGTCATGTTCTGGCTGAACGAGTTCAGAAGTGACCGGACCATAGTAAGACTGTGCGTTCGTTGCATACTGATCGTAGTTACCATCTACAATCAGTGTGGTAATATAAAACATTAATACAGAAACAAGCAGTCATCGACAACAGAACTTCACCGTGAGCCCAGCTCAGTGAAATATAACGTGACTACTGTTACAAAACCCGGAAAAGTTTTCAATGAGCAGTTGGACAAAGAAAACAAAGATAAAACAATACATAATAATAATATCGAACAAGCAAGTTTCCTTCATCAGTGTGGCGCTCAACGCAGCTTCAGTCAGTGGCAAAAAAAATCGAGTATGGAAATTACTTGCTGTGCAAAGTTTCAACTTCAAATCTACTGTCCGTATTTAATCAGCTATTGCGATATTATTAGATGGAAATAGCATGGCTCATTATCAAGCAGCTGACCATCCCGTAAGGCACCCACCCATTCAACTCAATTAGACTCTGCACAGTCTCAGGTATGCTGAAAAATACCTTAAGCTAGTAGCTGAAGAATGTTTTGCATTATCTCCAATGCTAGTTGAGCCAACCAAGGGTATCATCGCATTATCGGCCCACTCAACAAAACAGCTCCTCACCATGAGCATTCTGATATTCAGCTTGGACATTCTTTGCCGCATCTGGCGTCATACCTGGCCATCTTGGACCAACCGGTCGTGACGATCCTGTAAAACGAGGCAGACAAACCTCTCAACAATCTACAGATATACTGAACTAGTCTTCAAGTCATGTAACACTAATGAGCAATACAACTAAAAGCAACCAATAAAATGGTTCTTGCAGTTTTGCAGTAATTTCCATCACTGCACTAATTTCCACCATTTGGAAATACCCTTCCTCTGAAAATTCACAATTTCGCAATTATGACGTTTTTGTTGCCAACTCATAGACATTTTCCTACAACCTAGCTTCTAAGCCATCTTAATCCCCACCCCACTTTTAGTACTTCAGATATGGCAGGTTTCCCGTTCACACTGAACAACATACAAATTTACTCACTTCTTACTACATACAATGGATCAAAAACACTGATTTATAAAGACAGGTCTCTCTGCGCACCAGTGCATAACATAACCCTGTCATCAAAGTAAAGCTTGTTCCATTACCTGCTTGTGACATGTGCCACATATAGGATCGAGGGTCCATCAGATAGCGCACGGAAGTAGTAACAAGCGGGGGGCCCCACGGAGGTGCAGGCCGACCGTTGTATGACCAGTAGCCAGACACTGCAGGCCGTGGTCCGGGGCCAGGCATGCGAGGCTGTGACTGAGACAGTGGGGGTCGCGGGGACACAGACCCCGTGGACGACGGATGAGGACTGGAGTCGTCTGATCTCGACATCTGATCAATGTCGGCTTTTACTCGCTGTGACAACCTTAGTCCAGTGATCTGACAACAGCAACCAGTACAATAATTCAATCAATCCAAAATTATTTATTGGCCTATGTTGGTAATTTTCAACTGGAATTCAGCAGAACCCAAGGTTCTGTGAGCATCTGCAAAGGGTTTCACCACTGTTCAGTAAAAAAAAAAAAAATAGGCCTAACCTAAATTGTGAAATCACATTAGACAATGCCCTAGAATTAGACCTACGGAACACTGAATTCTTTATTGGGAATGAGCGTTTCTAGCCATCTATTTTTGCATACGGTGTTAAAATTTTTTGTTGTTGGCATTTTTCGCTAATTTGCATTGTGCAATAAAGTATTGATAGAGTTAGGATTAAGAAATCGTGTGTCCATTTATTTAATTAATTTTATTTCTTGGAACACTCTAACAGAGAAGATTGAAAGACTCACACTGTAGGGTCCAAACCTTTCAAAGTTGCTCTAAAGTGTCTATGTAATACATAAAAAGTTATAATTCTTTTGTGTTAGCAGCGGAGGAGGGGAGGCTAATGCAGCATTGACGACATCATGCATCTTTCTCAGTTAAATACAGTAGCAGATATAATGAAACAGCTAAGCTACATAATGTATCTAATACGGTAAAATTTTATATCGTAGTCAGCTATCTTTTGCCTGCTTTATTATCAGCTTCTGATGGCTTTGCCTCCAAGCCAGAATTGATCTAAAAGTAGACTGGAAACTACTGCCATCAAATTATCATTTCACCAGAGTTCAACAAAACTAGTGTAATATCCCATGTTTTAATAGATGGAATATGGCATTCAAAAATGAAATCAAATAAAATGACAATTCAACATGTAAAGCCCAAATTCCATTATGCCGACTTTGTGACTTTCACCGAAACTTCCCGGCTGGGAAAGTTGCGGACACAATATATGAAAGTTCGCAACACAAATCATGTCGCCGATTTTCATGTAACGAACTTTTGTGATTTGTGTCTGTGACAAAGTCCGCGGACTTTGACTTTGTCGCCGACTTTCCACGTGTATTGTAATAGACTAAATTTTATTAGAACGACACAAACGAGTTTGTCGCGGACTTTGTCGCAAAAATCTGACATGTCGAGATGGTTTTTGTCCGCGACTTTCATGACTTGTGTTGGCAACTTTCACCAAAAGTTGATGATTTCATGATTTGTCACCGTTTGAGTTCGCAACGTTCATGATATGTGACTGCAACTTTCCCCACAGGAAAGTTTCAGCAAAAGTCGACGTAATGGAATTTGGCCTTAACAAGACTCACAGAGCTGTAGTCAACTGGATCGCCTTCTCTTATGTCACCAGCTTTGTCATCAGCACTCACTTCCTGCATAAGAACGAAGCAGAACACAAATGCTTCACCACTGACGTACATTATCAACCAGATGCACGTTAACAGCATCATAAAAAATGGGAAAAAACCAAGAAACAAAACCAGAGTTTATGAGCAGCAGTAAATATGAAAAAGGCAAGACTGAAGATCACTGCACACATCAGATCAATTAAAGCAGTGATTTTAATCAATACATCAATAAATAAATTAATCGACGAGTTGCATCAATAGCAGAGCTCCTTCCAAATTCAACAGTAAACTGTTCAGCTAGACGATGATGTCCGAGTATCAATTCCTGGACAGCCAGGTTGTTTTCAGCTCTTCTGATTCACACTTGACTTTGTGAAAATGGCGCTGTATAAAATTGTTTTGAGATCAGATTTAGAATAGGTCTCAGACCTTGCCATCCGTTCGCTGTTTCACCAGTCTACCAGATGACTGTTCGTCCTTGATACGTCTCTCGTCATCCTCACGTCGCTGTCGTGCCCTCTCAATGGCAGCCATCATAGATTCAGACTGCTGCTTGCGACGTTGCTGCCACTCATCATCATCATCATGCTCCAACACACTGCTGCTGCCGCTGCCGACCACGTCTGGGCGTATGCCATATACCGCTGGCGGCCGCTGCACAAGATGTAATCACACGTCCATAAATACAAGTTAAAAGTTGTGTATAGCTTTTATGGAAAACCCACTGCAGAGCCGAGGAACATCACCTGCCATATGGTATCATATGCGCCTGCCTTAACCCCAACCAGACAGGTCGGTACTTGATTTACCTACCCCATAGGAATAAAAGGCTGAGTTGACCTTGGTGTTGATTATTTACATAGATGGTTTACCTGTCCACAGACAGTCACCCATCCAAGTAGTAACCATTTGAGCCCAGGAGTCAAACCGATGACCTCTCAATCAAAAGTCCAATACCTTACCATTATGCCGATATAAACATACCGATACACGCAGACACTATCATTATCATTTACTATTGAGATCTGTAAAGTACAAGTTTGTGATTAAACAACACTGCAAATGTGATATCAGTTCACGATTGCACATTGAACAGAAACTTCTTCAGTCCTTTTCTAAATTTCTCTGGAGCAACATCTAGAACTTGCATTTCATCCGACAGACTGTTCCAAACTCGAGGACTTCGGTGGCAAAAATGTATGTTTAGATACACACAATGACCAATTATACAAAAGTAGACATCTGAACATGTGCTACAGCAAAATACATAAATAAGACCAGGTACATCCTTACTACAAACTTAAAGGAATTAAATACCTAAAACCGCACTTGCATAAATGTGTTAGTATCTATGAAAAGAATCAGTAACATAATGAAATGCTGGAAAGATGACGAGAGTCAAAGAAGAAACCTGAATAAACGGCGGCTGCTGAAATGCTAACGGAGAACCATACACGTCCATCTGAGGTGCTTCTATTCGCCAGTGCTTCTTCTGCAACAGTTTCAACAAACACACACTCAGCGGACGACAAATATGAAGCCTTCCATGCAAATTCACAATTGGGAAGCAATGACTTGAAAGTCACGATCCTGACAATCAGCATTGACTTCTACAACCAATAATAATGCTATGAAAAATTGTCACAATAACTTAAAACACACCCCCAATGCTTTTCTCTCACTTTCTTTTCGATTTCAACCCTGCATATATGTTCACTACTTCCGAATAACAGCTCGAATTATTTGCTTTTCGCACTAATACCCAGTATTTGAGTGTACAGTCCTACTATCTCGAATATGCTGCCAGACTATTCGAGACCACTGATGCTCTCTACTGACAGTTTTTAATGCTATTTAGAAATCTCCTGTTTTCTCTTCAACGTTCTCGCCAAGGTGCACTAGAAACGATGCTCTTTGGATCGTAAAAATTTTCATGCATGTTAATTACATATTTATAATATTATACACACACACAAATACTCACATCACCAGTTATATGTGGTGGAGCAGGAAGGCGAGTAAAGGGACCCATAGAGCTTATCCAAGCCTCCCTCGGAGCCGAGGGAGAGCCTGAAGATTCCGATGACTGCCACATTACATACACACATGCATAATATAACATAACTTGGCCTGAAAAATATATAACTAGAAGGCGCTCGTGAGAGTGCATATCTCCACCAAGTAAAATAATTTAAACACTACTACTGTAAAATGTAGAAGTTTTCACAAGAGGGTGCCACCGTTCCTGCCGGTTAACTGCCTTCAATTAACATGTGGAGATGATGATGAGTCATCATGTACACACAAACACAGAATGATGGACAGAACCACCAATCTCTTAATCTCCTCCAATGTTCACAACGTTCATCTTGGCGGAGATAATAAAATAATTTGTAGGTAGTAGTGAATGAGAACATCAACACATGAAATCAGCCACGGAAAAATATTAGTGTTCAAAAACGAACGTTGTAACAGCCAAGTAAAGTTCTATCATAACGGCATCATACTGTTTATAAAATGAGCATGTTACTCTTAAAAAATACTGTTTACAAGTTCCGTATTTTCAGCCCTTCCTCTCACTGACACCGACAAAAATGGTCATCGAAAAACCGCACACTACACAGATCACAGAATGAAAAAAACTTGCCAACAGACAAAAAACACACAAATATCCTTTTGCAGTTTACGAATTCACGCAACAACATTAGTCCAAAAATATACTAAATTTACATGCAAGATATAATGATAGCAAGACAAACCATTTGCCGGTCACAGGCTGACGGTCTATCATAATCCGAGTCTCGCGAACTATAATCAGCATCACGTTCACGATCCACTTGCCGCCTGTTCTGCTGGTCGCGTTTGCTCCTTTCATTCGACTGTCGTTTGGCAGAAACACTCTTGCTGTAAGCACACAAAAAATTTTCTGCATGCAACCTGCACTTGATGTATTGCAGCATCGGCACCAGTAACATGTTCAGCTATAAGCCATTGGTTTGTACACAACAAGATAGATCTTAACACACAAGAACAATTATTACATTACATTACTCCTTCCACAATTATTACTATTACCACCAATGACTCTATGGTTACGATGCACAAAACACAATGACATTCTATTAATAGTCGAGACTGGCAGCCTATGAGCCAGCGCCTAATTCGGCCGCGGCACACTCGCAGCCTAACTGGAAGATACTGTCATCACGTGACTTAGGCTGTCACACGGATTTGCATATTCATTTCAGGTTGTCGTCTGCACACTGTAGTCACGTGACCATAGTAAACATCGTTCGAGTAAACCTGTATGATGTTGAGCAAAATTTAATATAATCCAAATATGTGAAAATCAAAAATTTCTACGATCTGATACATATATGGCTGGTCATGTGACGACAGTATTGTGGGCGTTGCCCGGCAGTGCCACTGTGGAGGGTGGAGCTGCTGGTCTAGCAATGAATATTCAACGTTTTCGACAAAACATTTGAGGAACGTTTTTGCAAAAGTTTAGCGCTTCATTTTGCATATAATGATTTCTGCTTCAAGCCCGACATAAATCATCTAAGAATATTTTGAAGCAGTGTGTGAATATTTTAGCACGAACAATTTCTGCAAAACATGGTCTTGAATGCAGTCACATTAAGTCTGCAGAGTACGACTGTAACAGTCTGTCTAGTGCTCCTGAAGTCAATTAACATACTTGTGCTATACCCATTCGATTATTACTATTATTATTATTATTACATGTCCCAAAAATATGCAACATCTGCACATCATTTTCTAAAAATGTTGTTTTCTTTTTGTACGAAACCATGCACTATTGTTCTCACTTCGAGTAGGTTCAATTACCCTTTGTCAGATGAAGCACTGGCATCTTCTTCATCGCTGAAGACCAGACGTTCGCTGTAGTCAACGTCCTCGACTGGAGCAGCCCACCCACTGTCAGAAATTGCCAACTTATCAAACTGTTCCAGGTCCTTTTCCTTGATTATCGTTGGCCGATCAGCGGACTCCTCGCCACCCTGATCCTGAGTGTAATTCCATGGCTGCATCGGATACATGCCCGCCGGAAACCTGCCAACATTTGGCGGCAAGATTATGAATAAGTGACTCAGAATAAGACAATTTATAAGCAACGCTACATAACTAAACAGTAAGTAAAGTAATGAAAAATACTCAACACATCACACTAGTGATAATATATACTTAGACACTAGCTTCAGTTTACACTTTTGGCATAATGCCATACATGCAGGATGGCCCAAAAAATGGCACCATTATTTTTATATGCTTTAACTTCATCAAATATTAATCGATTTTCAAAATTCTTTTACTGTAAAAATCAAGAAAAAAATTTGATAAGGTTGGGTAACTAAATACTACCACAACCCATAAAGCAGCAACATTAGGCAAACAACAGCAATGGTAATACAAGCAGCAGTGATAATAAGACAATCTGCTAGCACCATAACAAAATCTGTTGTCGGTTAGACAGTATTCACCAATCAAAACAGAATATTTTGACACTTACAAAGCTGAAGAGAATCTTTAGGTCAAATTCGGTATCAAATAAGTAGTTATAGCAAAACAAAAAGTACAGTGACAGAATGATTACAAGTACTGACATAATTAACATACTCTAGATAATCTTCCTAACTACCATCATTAGTGTTAACCTGCTTAATCAGTCATTTTATTTTCGATAAACAAAAAATCTTGTCCATGAAGCTTTGCACACACAGACTAATAACAGTTCAGAGCCTAGTGACTTCTGCTTTTAGGCGCCGTGTATAAATCCGCTTTATTATTATTATTATTATTATTAATAATTTTCTACAGTACTAGTAGCACTAATCAAACAAGAAAGAAATGTGTCAAAACATAAACCTAAAGTCAGCCGGATTAATATAAGGTGGTCTTGACATTCCGCGAGGAAGAAAGTTTGGAGGACAATTTGGTGGAAAACCTGGTCTGAAGCCCTGCAATAAAACACATTGTTTCCACACACAACTAACATTACTTTGCATTTTCCGTACTCGATCAAGCTGTTCACTGGCACAAGTATAAATTGCCAGTCCTTAACAAACACACAAAGCGACCAATTTCCAGACCGAATGAAATTTCCCGACTTTTCCAGTGGGACAGGCAAAGATTCGCCTCAGATTCAGTGAGTTTCTCGCTGACATTGTGCACTTTATAAATTAAATTTACTTACTAAAATTTACTTAAATTTACTTAGATATACTGTTTAACGCTATGGTCGACATTCGTTGCTTCGCATTACTTAAAAACAGGCCAGGCAGCCCCTGCGCTTTCAGGATTCATCGCTTAATGAACTGTGGCTGCCTCTGTAACAGCTGCAGAATGATGCGCAAGTGCAGCGAGCAAAAATTAAAAAAAAAATGTAGTGCAAATACGCCTAATGCTTCTACTTTCATCAATGTTTTTCGTGTGGTTTTTCATTTTCCCTGACCATTTTGGAATTCCCTGACTTTTCTATGTTTTCCACGTGATTCGTCACCCTCAACAAACTGCCACTCTAAATAAATGTGCAAAACAAAAATACCCGACATACACATGAGAACAGCATAAGGCAAACTGCAGAATAATGGCAACTTTTAACAGTGTGAATATTCCTCTAAAATACAAATGGTAACGCTAAAAATGAAAACAAGAGTCAAACTCACAAACGGCATCACGACTCCTCGAAAGTTGGGCGGAGGCATGGCGGGCATTCCAGGCCGCATGTGCATCATGGGCATACCTGGATAGTACGGCAACTGGCCAGCGGCAGCGGGTGGCAGTCTCATTACAGCTTCAGCACCAGCTGGTACTTGACCAGGCTCAGCCATGCCTCCAGTCACCCCAACACTTGTACCTGGACAGCGCAAAAAACATAAAGCCTGATCTCCATTTCCTTACAGTTATGACACACTGGCCAGTTTCTGGTGCCTGTTTCTGGTACTAGTCGACTGGCACCAGAAACGGGTCAGTGTGTCGTACTTTTCTGGTGCCGAATTTTTCTGGTGCCAGAAACCGGCGCCAGATTGAACATGTTGAATTTCGTCCCATCACCTTCGTTTAAGTTGCTTTTCTTTTGGATTTTTCAACAACACGAATGCTAAAACAGCGGCTGTAACATCATCATCCTCAAAATTCTCAAAACCAAAATTCATTTTTGTGTTGTTTCTGCCGGTATCATTTGCCGGAAAAGTGTCATGGTTTCTGGCACCAGACGACTGGTGTCATTACGGCACCGGAAACAGGCGCCAGAAAATGGTCAATGTGTCATCAACTTTAGTCCTCAGCCCCATAAAAGTTGCATGATAAATAGGCAATATGGCCAGTATAAACCATGCGACTACGGATACGGGGCATGTGCATCGTGCTGTGTGCCCATTTACATCCCAGTATTCACTGGTATACACTACATCTACCCACGGAGGGATGGCCAGGCTGAGTTGATCCGGGTGGCTAGTTACATACCGAGATGATTACCTGCCTACCGATAGTCACCCATCCAAGTACTAACCAGGCCCGGCATTCAGTAACTTTGTTGATGTGACCAAAATATTACCATGTACGTCAAACCACGGCACAATGCTAGTTGACGCAGCTTACTGCTGTAACAGTAGCACTGATTCTTACCATACGCCAGAGTCCAGAAAAATGTAAGAAAAAAGTTCTGAGTTCAATATCCATGGAAATTTTATATCGTGCCCTATTCTACAAAGCAAATGTTCAATGAACATCAAGTAACCAAACTGACATTCCTGTCTCATTAAGCAAATGTGACCTCTTTACAGTGTTGCAACAGTCCACGCCATGCATAATTAACAGAATAATAAACAGCTACACCAAGACACCAACCCAGTATAATGGGCTGGCGGCTTGGTGTGGTTTGGTTGGCGATAACGCGTTTCATCTGATCAACAAAGTTACTCTACGCTGGGTTGGGTTAGTACTACAATGGGTGACTGCCTGCAAGCAGGTAAACCATCTCTGTATGTAACCAACCACCTAGGTCAACTCAGCCTTCCATCCCTCCATGTAGGTAAATCGAGCACCAGCGTATCTGGCTGGGGTTAAGGTGGAAAAGCATGTCCACCTGTGTCGAGGGGCAGGTAACACTGTGTGATCCCATATGGCAGGTGACGCTCTGTAGCTCTGAAATGGGCTTCCCATTGAGAGCTATATCACCACCTTTAACCTTTATAATAGTGAACTATGACAGTGCTAACAGTAAATAAGTCAATACGATGTGTCAAAAAATACACCCTATACGTATCATACTAACACTATCAATACCCAGGCAATGACGTTGTCCCAAAAATAAAGTCAACAACAAACAGTTTTCCAATCCCAACAAGATTTTTCCTGATAACAATCCCTGACAGATTTTCCAAAAGAAGTATTCACTCTGTGAACACTGAACAGTGATAGCTGTCACAGTCAGATGTGGGTAGGTTCAACAGAGATGTCCCTGTATGGTTTTTAAAGTCAGAATTTCTCGGAGTGTATACTGGAAGCATGAGCACGCATCGTCACCCAGATAACAGCACTGAAAGCTAACAAAGCGAACTGAAGGACCTTGGTGTTTTGGATCTAGCCCGGGCCCATGCTGTCGATCTCTGCTCTTGTCCGCCCGCTTTGCCACCTCGAACTTTTCTTCTCCCGATGCCAACTGCGGAAATTCCTGGTGAAAAGAGGCAGACTGCTGATCGAGAAAATTTCCTGGAAAATAACACAGAAAAACAGACTGACAAACTTGAATCCTTGAATTACATCTTCAAACTTCAAACTGCAATAGTCTATCTTTGCATGGTTGACTATGAAAGATGTGCATAATAAAATTTTTAAATAAAAAAAACATTTAAGGCCATCCAAAGTCACTGATTTTGATCAGTACTTTCAGCCGTTGCTAATTCTGCTATATTTCGGTGATATGGTGACTTAATTTTGACTGAAAATCGTCAGTCCTCCTAATCTCATGCCTTGGCTCAGAGTAAGCCTTTTCCAATTTATGGACAAACTTAACTAACAAAGACAAAATCCTAGGGCTCTCTGCAAGTAACAGGCTTCTGATCATCGTAAAATACCACCAAGTAACAGAAAGACAAACAGACAGACATCTCAACGAGAGCATTTACAGCAATCTGCAGAGCAGGCTGGTTGTAAAAGTGTTCAAATCTGTTTCAGACAAGTGTGACAGACAACAAACACTGGAAACAACATTACTAACTAAAAATTTGAGGCAAGGCCCAACGTGAGTCCACCCGGCGCCCTAAGTCTGATTGGGAGGAAAAATTTAGGGGGGTTGAAATTACCCCGGTAGCAAAGTCACATGGCCCGAACTCCAGCACATTACTATACGCAAAACGCGCAGCACCAACTTAGGGTGGGTCAACATCTGTGCCTGCAACTTTTTTGTTGGTGGACCAAACTTCATCCAATTTTTTGTTAGATCCCGTAGAAATCATCTTCGACAAGTTTGTTTCCAAGTTTTGATATCTCAATCAGTTCTTAAGATATTCGCGGTCAAAGTCGAAAGTTGTCCGAAATCATGCCGAATTTTCGACTTTTTGGCCCTCCCAAATTTCTGGGATGCTTGCCCTCCAAAAATTTGTACATAAGTGATCATGCCCACCCTATGGCCCATCATGTGGCAAAGTTTCATAGGGTACTTCCTTTACCCCAAAAGCTACAGACACTGATATGTCAAATTTTGAGAGAATTTTAGACCCCCTTTGAAAAAAATTGTAAGGGAGACCCCTGTCTCCAGTGGAAGGTACACTAACAAGACTTGGTCATTCTCTAGTGTGTGTGAAAATTTGGGGGCGCATGGCCCTCCGAAATTTTGGACTGGCATTATAAAATTCGGCCTACTGCTGATAATCATGCAAAATTTCACGCCAATCGGCCGATGCATCTCGGAGGTCTCGTGTTGGACTAAAAAATAAACAAACATCTTGAGTAAAACATAAGCCCGTTCCGAAAGCTATCGCTTCCAGGTGAACTAAGTAGTAATTTACACTAATAGACAGTAACAGCAGCAGCAAAATGTAGTAAGCTTCACCTGGTTTCCTTGGACCTGCCATAATACTGCTCCACATTGCATTTGTGTGTATGTTCACAGGATAAGCAATATTCACATCTGTTGTCTACACACACACAGTTTTTGTCTAGCCATGTAAATTATCACCAGTACAGTACAGAACAGTACAGGCCAGATGCCCACTCAAAGATCTTCCAGAGGGCAAAACATCTTAGTGGGTGAAGCATCCAGGCTAGCGACGAAACGTCCTTATACGCTCGCTGGATCTGTGTAATTTCACGCCTTGCCATCTCCCTCATTGAGCAAGTTACAGCCGCTGAAGATCAGTCATTGTGGCCCACAGGGGCCCATGCTGTCATGCCTTGTGGATGGACAGACCGCGTGACCACGTGCATGTTTCTGCATCTGTTGTTTGATGTCCTTCCCTGTTAGCCTATTGTCGCGCTGTCTGCAGCAGTGCGTCCACGCCTGAACTAATCATTATTGGGAGCCGTGAGGATGTCTCATCTGCTCTCCCCTTCCCTCCTATTTCTCTCTCATTCAGCAATGCTCGATGGCCTGCCCACCCATGTAGTTTGGGTTTAGCAGGCAGCCGACGCAGCGACGAAACACACACCCGCAAGCCCGATATCATTGGACGTCGACTCTGGTTTTGGTGCTGGTCAGAAAACCGAACCACACAGAACTGAAACTGCGGTTTTTTCCTACAAACCGAACCAAAACCGACCGACCTCGGCCATTGTGAAACCGTAACAAAACTAGATGGCAAATTGTGTCAGGAATATTCACACCAAAAATTATTAGAATCTGATAAGTTCTGTTCTAGTTACAATTGAAAATGTCGGTGGTGTTTTTTAGACACAGTGTATAGCAAATTTCCTCCAGAGCTCACCAACCTGTGGTTGAGGTTGTTGGGGGACATGCGAAGTTGGCTGAGATGAGGATGAGGGTGGCTGCTGCTGCTGACAAACTGCACTGGGAGAAGATACCGGCGGACTGTCTGCAGATGCTGCCTCCTCTTTTGTCCATCCTGCGCAAGTCACTACATTACCAGTGGCAGTTCTAGCCCACAAAATCTGGGGGGGTGGCACGGCCCCATGGCGAGCGCGGTAGTGCGAGCCTATAACGAGGGTCTGGGGGCAGAGCCCCCAGACCCTCGTTATAGG
>Ga0209671_1003674_pt1 | contig 14881 bp, 9 predicted proteins | sample WorMetHERISLAND2_2_FD_187401 | JGI IMG/M metagenome (GOLD analysis project Ga0209671, IMG submission 187401) | Marine gutless worms symbiont microbial communities from Max Planck institute for Marine Microbiology, Germany - Olavius geniculatus... | ecosystem: Host-associated > Annelida >... | reverse complement strand
ACCCCCTTCGAATTTATGGAAAAGCTTTACGGTTCCTGAAACTAGAGTCTTCCAGGCAGCCGATGGTGAAGATTTGGTGATCCTAGCTTGGACCGTTTTTGCCTGATCCACCCGTGTGACGGACAGACGGACGGGCGGACAGAATTGCGATGGCTAAGATGCGCCGAAAGCATAGCTGCTTTCGCGTGTAAAAACGTAAAGTCCTTCTCAAGCCAAAAAGCCTATAGGGCAGCGATGATCTCAGTTTTCTTAGCATTCAACCAGTACTGGATAACCTACTCAAGAGGGATGAAAGGCTGAGTTGATCTGGGTGGTCAGTTATATAGTGAGATATAGTGTCCAAGTAGTAACTAGCAGATAGCGACCCAACCGGAAGTCAGACATCTCAACTGCAAGTCCAACGCCCTAACTATTATGCACAATTATATTGTGAGACCACAGACTCATGGGTACTTTCTGTGCCTGTTTATGTCTCAGCTTTTGCTGGTACTGCATGCACCTCCCAACAGAGGGATGGCCAGGCTGAGTTACACTGGGTCAATAACAACAAATAAAAACAACAAAATCATCACTAAGCAGGATTAACATATTCTGTTCCATCCCATAGTTTCTGTGCATTCTTCTGCAAAATAAACAAGGCACTCACTTGAAAACTCAGATTGAGTTTCGGCTGCAAAAAGTTGACTAACCAGTGGCTAAGGTGGCCAACTCAAAAAGCCTATGTAGCCTTTTCCGGATTTGTGGCTTATATAATCTCTCTCTCTCTCTTTTTAGTGTACCAACTGTCCTAAATGTAATCAGCTATAAAATTTGATGCTACAGAAACTCCTCAAATCATTCAGAATTTGACACAAGTCACACGTGCCTGTCGAAACATCTCGGGAAAGTCATAGACGTAAGTGGTTCCATTCGTCTGGGCCTGGTATCGCTTCAGTTGCAGATGATCCTTGGTCACATACGGCGTGCTGATCAGCAGGCCATGCAACGCTCCTTTCTTTGGCCCATACGCCTGATATGTCATCTGAACAACAGCAAATACACAAATGAATGCTGCTGCTAAACCAGGCTGCCTTTCCAGAATTACTCAAGTGTAAAGCAGGTCTCCAATGAACACACTTATGAAAACTGGAGCTGTAGACATTTTGAATCAAGGGCAGCCACAAACACAATTAAAACTGTAATAAGACAAGCACACACACATAGAGAAACAGATTTTTAAAAAAATAAAAGAACCGTAGAATGCAACCAAACACACACACAAAAAAAACAAAAACAGAAATAAAATAACAAACATCAAGCAAATACTCACCATTGATACTTAAATACAGCCTAAAAACAAAGAGAAAGTAAATAGACAAAGAAAGATAGAGAAAAAAAAAAGAAATGGATGAACAAACTGATAATTAATTACCAACACAACAAACCTGTCCAACTCGGACATCCATGACCTCCTTGTACATGGTGATGTCAAGAGAATAACCGCTCTCATTACTCAAATACAGACGTATTGGAATGCGCTCCCCACTGTGTACCAGTCTACACATTAACATCACCGATCAAAGACTCACCCATACACTACTCCACGCTTGGCAAGATACAAGTCATGACCAATGACTCATATGCAAAATCGAAAATACAGATGCTTTTACTGCACTGGTAAATGCGGTGCGAAAACCTATCAGTCTAAGGAAACTGATTTCACGTGACTTCATTTGCAGGTAATGTTAGCAAAAAAAAGACTCAGCTCTTAATGTGAACCCATCTCAAAGCGACGGAGCATCACCTGCCATATGGGATCGCACATCCAACATAGATGGAGGTTAAGGTGAAGGGATTTACCTACCACGGATAAATAAAAGGCTAAACTGACCTTAGTATTGGTTCTATACTGAGATAGTTTACCTGTCTGCAGATAGTCATCCATGCAAGCTGTAACTAACTGACATCAACCTGACTGAGAGTTGAACTCATATCCTGTCAATCGTAAGTCCAATGTCCTAATCATTATGCCACCGAGTCATTTTATAGTTAATGAGCTATGATGTATATTAACAACCAACGACTAACAGTAATTCCCATCTTTTTGTTCAACAGCTTAATTTCAAAGGAAGTTGCTGGAGGTTAGGTGTAGTTCCTAAAACAGAACTGCTAAGACATCTATTTTACAGTGCGGATCACATTTCCTATCGTCAAACTGATAAAATCGAAACACTGCAAACTAAACCAATGGAAAAAAATAGAATAAAAGTCGACTTAATTAACAAATGCCGAAAAATAAGCAGAAGTGCATGACTAACCTGATGGTCATTTTAATTTCGGCCTGCATTACTCGCAGTTTCCAGATGCGACTGCCGTAGCGCATCACCATGTTGCGCACCGTCTCTTCCAGCTGTCAATCATTCAATCACCCACACTACACTGTGTGATCACAACAGCTTTTTATCTTGAATGCCAAGATAATGTCAATTTTTATAGCGCATTATTGTGAATTGCCCCTGATGCACTAGATACACCGGTGCTGTGAAGCTCTGATATCACATCTGATGATAACAGCTTCTGCACAATAATCTTCCCGTAGTTCACTCAATAGCCATGCTTAGCATTTGAAAAACAAAACTCAATAAATATTGGCAAAAAGTAATTTACTTTAAATTTCCAATCTAGCAATTTTTTATTCAATTTTTATGCGCAAAAGCAGCTACTGCTTTCAGCGTGTCTTAGCCATGGAATTCTGTCTGTCTGTCTGTATGTCCGTCACACGGGTGGATCAGTCAAAACGGTGCAAGCTAGGATCACCAAATCTTCACCGTCAGCTGCCTGGAAAACTCTAGTTTCAGAAACCGTAAAGCTTTTCCATAAATTCGAAGGGGGTCACCCCGAACAAGGGCACTAAATGAGAGGTGGTGAGAAAAATTTGCGATTTTTGGCAAATAAGTCGCTGTATCTCAGTAACGGTGCGAGATACGGCCTAGGTTACTATTAATCACTAATAAGAAGTCATACACTGGCTCTCGATTGGCGCCAAATTCAACGACCTTGAATGACCTTGAACGCCAAAATAGGGGGTTTTATGGATTTTTTTGGCGATTTCAAGCTGCGACTCAAGTCTATATCATTCACAAGGTGGTGCCACACTACTATCGCTATGCGATCCAGATTCCAGATAAGAGGATTTGGTATTTGTACATTAACTTAGCGTGAACACCCCAATTTTCAGCTAAACTACTGAACCGGAACTGCTGTAGGCTTTCACGTGTCGTGTGAGCATTAGCTCAAATTTCTTGTATTTTCAACGACTGTCCTGTTTTTAGTATTGTACAGACTCAACGAGACAGCACCTAACAATGAAAATGACATTTTAAATGAAGTCATGATTACCTTACAAAACTTAGGGATAAGTAAATTTTGAAGGAAAGATTTAGCTGTTTCTAAGAAAACATATCAACGAGATAATATACGCTAAAAATTGCCATAATAAATGCTAGGAAAAAGAATCCAATTCATACTACAACAAATTCGAAATAACAAAACAGTCATTTGCACTGCACATTAATGAATGAAAGCTGTTGCCACAAGATGCAGTTTGAGAGTCATAAACCCATCACTCAATGTTTGTAGTTGGGGCTTTACTCAGGACCCTACTAGGGGAGTGTACAGTGCACACCCAGACACCCTAGCAGAATATGTGGCATAAAAAGGATGACAGAAAAAACTGCCAAGAAAAAAACTGGACCAAGCAGAAAGTTTGGCTACAGCACTGACTGTCAGACTAATCATAGCATAGCAATCATATTCATGCAAATCAGGTGTTACCTTCGCAAGGTCCGAAAGCGTAAGAGTCGGCAGAAAGTTGAGGAAAATGTGATTGTAATCTGTTCTCTTTGACTAAAACATAATGCAAAAGTTGCAATTTACAAACATATATATGCATATAATCAAGAACTTTACAATGACAACCAGCCTATAAAATACTTCTATAATCAGAAAATTGCACCAGCAAAACTATTAGGCTAGTACTGTGGTAGTGAAAACTCGTGTTTATCTCCAATTTCTTACAGTTAAATTTCCAGACGAGATTTTTCCAAAATTTCCTGACCTTTGGTCAATTTTCCAATTTTTACTGCAGTTGTCAAATTCCCAGACATTTGCAGACATTTCCAGATTTGCCAAACAGATTATCACTCATAGATAAGCACCACTTAAACCAACTAAGTGACCATCAAGACAATTTGTGTGCTTTCGTCACTTACAGAGAAATCCGAGGAAGCAATTTCCAGGGCATCCATTGCCTCAAGCACAGTCCGCTCACTCTCATTCTCCAAATAGTCAAAGGAAGCTTCCTTTGTCACGAGGTCAGAGTGGCGAATGATGGACCGCACAAAGAATCGGTAATCAGTTACTTCCTGACCTCGAGCTATTCGCTAGCAACAAAACACACAGAACACTTAACTACAATGACGACCTCTTAGCAGACACTGCTAATAGCGTAATATGACTTGATGAAAACAACATCTCAAAATGTACGGTAGTACTGCATTTTATGTGTGGCTTAGTGGTATAGCAGTAGCGTGTCGAACTATGGACCCGGAGGTCCCCAGTTCAACTTCAGCCAGTGCACAGTCAGGTAGATTGGGCAAGTTGTTTACATGAGCCTCTGTCACCAAGCAGTATAATTTAGTTCCAGACTCACCGCCAAGAAGGTAACGGCAGTATATGGGAGAGGTCTGGCCTACCGCCCACGTAACTGAGCTGTGCCTCACTGCCAACTCAGGGCCTTGCAATAAATATGAGCATCACCCTGCAGATACAGAGCTGTGAGAAAGTGCTGTTGACTATGGGAGTTTTATCTTTTACAGTACTGTATTTTACAAATGTACTAACACTAACAGAAGCAAAAAATCAATAATAATCACGTATAAAAGTATACAGGAGTGGTCAGTTCAATCCGGCAGAACTGATGTCATACCTTTGCTTTGCCGAGGTAGAGATGCATGCGGTGGTTGACGATGGGTATTGCCTCCAGGTCAAAGTTGCACATCCGATTGATTTCCAGCTGAAAAGCCAGCGCTGGTTCCAGGTGGCGGTAAATGCGATCCTCCTTGAACTGCAAACAATGCATATACATACCTATAGACATACATCATTTTAACAGCCTTATACCATGGCACTCGCACTGCCTGCATCTACCACAATGACTGTCAATGACCCAACAGTACAGTCATGCTGACGTTAGCTGGATGAGCCAGCTCGATGTTTGCTCGATGCTTGCTTGATGTTTGCTTCATGTAGGCTATGCTTTATGAATGCTTCATATTTGGTCGATGTCTGCTCGCTGTTTGCTTGATCGTGTAAATGAGGTATAAACCACCATCTGGAGTAGATAAGTTCACTTAATATTCACTTATCCAACTCCAGATTATCTACCAGACACATACTGCAAGAAAACTAAGTTGGCTGTTTCCCCTTCATTTGCACTGCATGCTGACCTCTGTGCTGGCAAAAACCGGCACATTCCCACCAGATATGCTTCAAACGTCGATTATGTCAATTTTCATCAATCAACACCAACACATATCGTTTGACCCAGTTAGTTGGCATCACAGGCTGAACGGTAGTTCAAGCCATGTGTTAACGGCGACTTCTCTTTCCTATGGGAAAGCCAAAAATTTGACCCCCCCACAGAATCAAAACCCCTGATCTGATTGAGATAAAATTTGGCACAGTTGATTACGTCGGGTAGATGACCCCTCACGCAAAATGTCATTTAAATCTGCCCAAGGGGGCTTATGGGCAAACAGGTGAAATATTCGCAAAAATTTTTGTAGCTGTACATATACTTTTTTTTCAGAAACTCACCTACAGGTCAGACCTCTCGGCGGATTTTTGCGTGCAATGGCTCAAACGATGCGGTCTTGCGCAAAAAAGTGCCTTTTGGAAATTAAAAAATTTGAAATTAATATTTAACGTATTTATTTAAAAAATTCCAAAAAAATACAATGGAGCCTATGGGGAAAATGAAATAATTATTAAAATGGGCTACAACACGGATTGTGTAAGAGATATCTGCAAGATTTTTGCGTCTATAGGGAGGTTTTCGGGGATGGGCCATCGAATGCTGCCAATCGAATTTTACCCCGACTGACCCTCGTTGCAATGGGAACGAAATTTGAAACATAATGGGCTATGACTCGACATATGTACGAGATATCTCCGAGATTCTTGCAGGGGTTTTGAGGGTGGAGCAAATAAATAATTTTAGTAAGTCTATCGTGGTTGACTTTCGTTGCCTTGGCAACAAAATTTGTTGAATTTTTGCCAAAAATTGGCTAGAACTCGGTTAACTACGAGATGAGCTCAGACTTTAGTTTGACTCTACTTTATAGACATTTGTGGTCGGGCATTTTACGCAATGGTCCAATAACTGCAATAATACGATTAGTTAAACTAGCATTATTGAAGTGTTTTTCGGGCCTATATTAAGCACATGATACATGCAATATTAGTTTGTTTATAAAATGGCCATTTTGTGGATATAAAAGGAATTTTGTTCAGTATTGTCAGCAATGCAGGACAGCGGTGACGTCATGCCTGACGCGTGTCGTCTGCTTTGTTCAGTCACGCCATTAGGTAGTAAGTAACAGTTATAAGCGGCTTGTCTACTGTAAGAAATATCTGAAGCGCAATATCTATGTAACTGATCACCAGTAGGAAAACAGTATTTTAGTAATAAAACAGCAAACATAAATGTACAGAAAAGATATTATTCAGCAGCACATTGACACAGTGTGATGCAGGCAATATCACCTTTTGTAATTTTTGCTGTTTTCAATGTGCAAGTTCTTAAACGTTGCCGCTAACAAGTGTATAAACTGATGTTTTGTACATTTATCATATTAATGCTGAACATAATCTGCCTCTCCCCAACTGCTGTTACAGTCCCAGTAATTCTAAACTAAAACAATATGCGAGTGTTCTCTTTTGTCAAGATGCAAATGTAATCACATATAGCATGTTCCTATGAAGAACTAATCACGACGTTTAACCTTTAACCCTTTAGCATATCTGTTTGAGCATAATCTGTGGAATTTGAGGGTAATTCACAACGATCCAAATCCATCATAAGCATAAAATGACAGCACACCATTAAACACCACCACATGAAATCTGATGAAAACACCTAAAGAACCACGTCCACAGTGCACATGTCCAGTTATTCACATCCTGCAGTAAAATATGAAACCAGCCAACATTCAGAGGCACAGATAAGCTCACATACACTTACCTCAATACTGATAGAATCTGGCACCTGGTAAAAATTGAACGAGAAAAAATACGTCATACCATGGACCATGGACCCATGGCATGTTTTCAGCCATATATGTCAGCATCAGAACAGCACAGATGCGTTCAACGTAGCTTGATGTTTGCTACTACCGTGTGTCATCTGATCTCAGACTTGGTAGAAAATTAATGCAATTACATAATCAATGATTTTCTAAAATCTGAGTCAAATAGCACAACGCTATATGTACATTAACACAAAAAGTATAAAAAAGCACATTGTGGAGTCATGTAGTGTCATTCATGATGTCATTTGAATCAACTGTGGCTGGAGTGCTTCAAACCATTAACCCCTTTGCTACCAAAGGCGCCAGATATATCCGGCGCTGGAAATAAATTGCTATACCTATCCGGCGCTATGTAATATAGTTCTGTACTAGCTCTGGTATGCTGAATGACATTGCTATTGGTATACCCATATCTATGAGGTTATCATCAACTATGACTCTGGATTTTCCCTGTAATTTTTCCACGGTTATGCATGGTTAGTCAGTAGCACATTCGTCTGTGTACCATGAGGCACGATGAGACTGTGGTCTCTGCAGTGCCGAAAAAAGGGGATGATCGACTATCTGTGACAAGAGCTGCAGCAAGCCAGTCTGCACTGTGGAATACAAGTAAAATAGGGGCCTATGGGGCCCACTGACAAACAGGTCCAGATGATCCGATCGTATTTCATTCCCAGAAAAACCACGAAATGGTACAGCTAAAAGGCGTTCCACCTGCCTACTCCACGTGGCTTTGTATCACAGTAATAGAATTATATTTTCACCAAAATCTCGCGGTACTAGTACTTTTTACTTAGCGTAGTTAAATGTTATAACGTTATGGGGTTCTAAAAAAAGTTGTAATACAACGTATATTTTTGCCAAAATATTGTGGTAATATTGCGGTATTAGCATTGTTTTAGCTTCGGTGGTTAAAGGGTTAACTCATCCATTTTACAGTTTCAGCCTTACACAGTCTACAAACAGTGCAGCTTTGCTCACATCCAGAAATGACACCACAAATTTTGCAGCAGCAAAAGTCTCTTCAAATTGCCACAAATTGCCAGGTGCCAAACTTTAGCGAACTTTAGTAATTCTCCAATACTTATACTAACAACTGGTAATCAGTGGGGTACTACGTCATACAAAGCAATCTGTTGACAAACTGATGTGAAAAAAGACAAATACCAACATTGTACAGGAACTAGTATATTCAACTAACAGCATTACTAATCAGTCAACCTGTTTTCATTCATACCAACCTGACAGCGCGCTCGGTATGTGAAGTACTTCGGGAATTCACATTTGTGAAGCACAAGGAAAGTTATGCGACGAACGTCCATCTCCGCCATGATGCTGCGCTAAAGCCACAAACAGATAATTATCACAATGAAACTCGCTAAATGCACATACACTTCCACTACTGCTGCTGCTGCTATAAGCATCATTTTTGGATAACTGGCCACTTTTTCGGGGGTTTTGTAATGCAGCTACTCCCAGTTAAGCCAGGTCCAACAGATACTAAACTTATGAAGATCATCACTGACATGCCTTTCCTGCATCAGAGAAATTATGGGTCAATCTTCATATACATGACCTTAAAACTTAATAATTGACACTTAATACTTGACATATTTCAGCTAATGCACTCAACCATATCCTCTAATGCCAAATTCTATCAAAGCAGGTGACGTTATGTTGTAAAGTTTTTATTAGTAACGTGCATCGCATCACAACTATCACAGTTTGCTCGTTATCACCACAGATGTACTAGCATTCACTGTTTCACCAATATCTCAATGGCAGGCAATATTCCAACATTTGTTTGCATCGAAACTCGCAAAGATTCCTACATCACAGAGGAAAAGCTCCAAAGCACTGGCTTATTAAATTCCCACAATCTATTTATAGACTAACTAAAAGGAATGTTTGATTAAATGCTACTCCTTAAACGTAATGTCAAAGTCTTCCATTTCTAATTATTAAACTGCTTCAGACATGTAGATGTATGAACAAAAATTTAAAAAAAAAACTCTCTGACCTGCTCGGCACAGAAATTCTCAAACGCAGCCGCATAAGTGTCGTCTTCCTCCTGAGTGTCGTAACGAATTGCAACGTTGATGATATGCACTGGCTCATCATGCTTTTTCTGCACACCACAGACACGCCAATCTATCAATCAAAAAAGGCAATCTATTGCGAATGCATCCATGGATCAACAACTGAAAAGTCAATTTAGAATCGTGACCGATGAGTCAACAAATCGATCTACAACATGATCAATCAAACAATATATCGATCAGTCAAGAAAGAAAGTGATCAAATCGACTGACTGATCGATCCATTGGTTCATCAATTACACAGTGCCACATGCTGACAGGAAATCTCCTAGACATACATCATTTTAAAGGTCATTAAATGTTTACTCATACAACTCTTCCTACCAGATTCCAACCTGTCAAGATCTACTAAGATAGATGACACTTCTACAGGGTGTGCCAAAAAATGACCCAACTTGTTCTTGTCAGAACTTCATCAAATCTCCACCAAATTTGATAATTTTTGGCAAACAGATAGCCAAGATGATAGAATTATGTAAGGTACATTCATTGTCTACCTCACATAATTTATGTCAACGCACTACTGTGTAAAATGCAGATACTCCAAATTCTTACATTACACGGTGATTATCAGTATCAGATTGCTCACTTGTGCATTATCAATTCCACAAAGAAATTTAATGGGATTTAATAATTTTTTGGTAATAAAAATTTTACGCTGAAAACAGCAGACAACAAAATAACTGATTGATGAGCTTAAAACACTTTTTATCCATGAATGAGTGCTGTGCATTTTGATCAGTTGATCGTTAATGCCGCTGTCAGCTGTGGCGTCACGTCAGTGGCGTCATTTCAGTAAATCGTTAGGGTCTCAGTAATCTTAATTGGGGTCTAAGTCTGCGAAACGTATTGTTTTTGTAGCAGTAACACTGTTTCAAAGGTACGATCTACAGGGAAAAAACTAAAATCATAAATCCTTGGACCCCATGGACCATGGACCCCTCCACCCCACTATAAATGATGCCCCTGCATCATGTCTAAACCATTGTGTACACTTCTGGCATAAATTCTGATAATTTGGAAGCAAGTTGTGGCACAAATTTTTTAATTCTGCCGAATAAATCACACTTTAGTTTAATGTGTGCCTAATTAAGTCGTTAGAACTTTAACGAAAACAGCAACTGAGCATAATGCAACAATTTGGAGCATCTGCATTTTACACGGTAGTGCATTGACATGAATTATGTGAGGTGAACAATGAGTGTGCCTTACATATTTCTATCGTCTTTGCTATCTGTGTGCCAAAAATTATCAAATTTGGTGAGATTTGACAACGTTCTGACAAAAAACAAGTTTGGTTATTTTTTGGCACACCCTGTACTATCCTACTTGGCAGCACCCACCAAGTAAATGTCAGACGTGTCCCCTATTTCCTAGCCCCTATGTCTATACTGTAGTTACATACACTAACCTGACCAGCCTTATCACTGATGCACTTAACAAGTCAACACTATCTTACTGCATGACAACTGGCAATCGGGTCTACTGCTAACCTTGTCCGCAGCAATTCCAGAATAACTGCCAGCATCCGCAGCTGGTGACGTCTTAACAACATGGTTTGTAAACCGGTCCATCAATGCCTCAAAGTTTCTGCAGCAGACACATAACTACCATACAAAATAGAGCAGAACATCAGAACTACAAGGTGCAGCAAAAAAGTAGCCCCTAAAGTTTTTTGCTGTTTTCTCAGCAACCATTTAGCCTTTTAATCTGAAATTGTACACATTTATTTATTAAATTGTTCTACTGCTAAATGGAAAATAAAATTTAATTCTGTTTAAAAATGACGAAGTTATAGATTTTTAACATGAACGCCTACCAATTTTTCAGCATGAAAAAATGTTCAAGCTACAACACCAGTTCAATAACATCGTTGAAACAAGTCAAACAACACAGTTAACTAATGATCAGATGCCAGATTTCCATTGTCACTGTGAATGTTCAAAGTGTCCACCGACAGCTCCAAGCTCCAACACAAGCCTTCAGTCACTTAATTTGAGAAGTCTTTCACAGTCTTGTCGATCGGTCCTTGTGGTAGGTTGCTCCAGATAACCTGAAGTGACTCCTTGAGTTCAGCGATTGTTTTTGACCTTGTTTTAAGCTTGAGGTAAGCCTCCAACATTGCAAACCACACATGATAGTCCACTCGGTTTGTTTTCGGCAAATTTGGAGGCCATTGATCTTTTGTGATAAAATCTGAATAGTTGGCCCGCAGCCAGTCCCACGCTGTGTGTGCTGGCGCGACGTTCTGCTAGAAGATGAACCTGGTGGGCAGCCGGCGATTGCTTTAAAAGAACAATAATTTAGTAATAATTTATAAACAAAATAAATTACTGTTTGTCAAGACGTCACTGTGACATCATCGGCAGTAACGTGGTAACCGGTTTTTAAAAATTAAATAGCATTTTAGCTTAAACATTTTTAACGCTAAAAAATCAGTAGTCGGTCATGTTCAGAAGTCTATAATTTCGTTGTTTTTCAACAGAATCATGTTTCACTTGGCAGCTGAATGTAGAAAGTTTCGCAAAATAAACGTGTGAAATTTCAAGTTAAAATTCCTAGCAGTTGCTGAGAAAATGGCGAAAAACTTTAGGGGGCTACTTTTTTGCTGCACTCTGTATACAAGCCACTACTGCTGCTTGTACTTTCTTTGCAAAGCTTGTCTACAGAGGGCTAGATGCTCCAAAATTAACTTTAGTGATATGACAGTCACATGTGCACAGTAGCACAGCGCTGTGTTAACAGTAACAGTCTAAGTGAAAAAAAAACAGAATTTGAGCTCTCAAGTCATTGATTCAAGAACACTTAAGAAACTGACAAAAATATGACACAGCTGAGTGATTATGTCCACAAGTTGATCATGTACACTAAACTTTGTGCTTATTCAACCACAGAGAGTTTCTTGGCAAATAGGTAAAATATAAACAAGCTTTCACTCATTCATTTATGCTGGATGTCTTTTCTGACATTCCAACTTAGTGTTGAATCACTGAAAGCATAAATGAATAACGAATGTGAGAAGTGCATAAGAAATGTGAAACGAACTGTGTGAAATGCTCGAAAGACGTGAAAGCAGCCATGACGCCCATCCTCTCACAGAGCAGATGACTATCAGCTGAGAATGCTGAGCCGTCTCTGAAGCTGGCAGCAACGCGTGGCAGACTTACTGACCGACGATTGCTGATTCTACATGCGACAAATTACACCAGCATATGATGTAAATGTAACAAGCAAACATAATATGCGGCCATCTGCCACTGCACTGTGCAACCCTAACCCTAAATTTGACCTTTAAACAGTTATCGAAGCCATAGGAAATCTTCACACCAGTTTGTTTTTGTCTCAAGTTCGGATTCACACATATCAGAGAGATGGACAGATGAATGGAGGAGCAAGAATCATGATGCAGCCTACTATGACGACTGTGTATATAACAAAGGTTTAAACACGATAATCATAAATACATCACAAAATCTTGCAATTTCTACGGATATTACCCCAACTATAACAACAATGGCTACAACATTACTGTTTATCATAAAATATGAAGCAGTTTAATTCATAAAATATACAAGTTACTGCCTTAAAAATCAAAGCTTTTTGCTCGAATAGAAAGTAAACAAATGCTTCTTAGTGTGCACTGAAGTTCAATCAGTTTCTGTCCTCTTTCCATTTGCCTGATGTACTCAAAAAAACTATCAAAAACTCTTGGGCCACGTAATTCTTATTCTTAATGCTGGCTACACAAATTGCAAAGCATGGTAATGCTAGGGTAAGCTAACATTGGCGCTGATGTGAAATAACAGAACGTAGCTGCTATTTTAAAACCTTGAATAAGTTTCTGAAACCAAGCTGCTGCATAACCAAGCAGCATAATTTCACCCTGGCAACCGTCGTAATAGAGACGAGCAAACCGTGCAATACCTGGCAATGCATCATGCCACTTTGGCAGTAACTGACACCTAGCAGAGAAATCAGAGACCAACGTGTAAGTGTTCATAGCTCTAAAAGACCCTTCACCCCGCTTCATACTAATGCAGTTACAACTAGATAGCAGTCGTAGCCCGCAGGTACCTCCGCCAAGGCAATGCTATTCGCCAGGTGACGTCACCATCTTCGGTTTTGCAGCGGTTCCGCTTATGCCCCCTTTAGTGCAATGGTAACGAAAATTTCAAAGTGATCCAGAATCCAGGATTCCTGCCGGATCACCCCCAAAATTTAATCACTTGTAGCCTATGCCATGCCCGACATACCCTCAAAATTTCAGAAAGATCCGTCCATAACTTTTTGAGTTATCTTGTACACACACACACACACACACACAGATAAACAAACAAAAACCGGCAAAAACATAACCTCCTTGGCGGAGGTAAAAATGACATCTACTAATGCAGTTACAACTAGATAGCAGTCGTAGCCCGCAGGTACCTCCGCCAAGGCAATGCTATTCGCCAGGTGACGTCACCATCTTCGGTTTTGCAGCGGTTCCGCTTATGCCCCCTTTAGCGCAATGGTAACGAAAATTTCAAAATGATCCAGAATCCAGGATTCCTGCCGGATCACCCCCAAAATTTAATCACTTGTAGCCTATGCCATGCCCGACATACTCTCAAAATTCCAGAAAGATCCGTCCATAACTTTTTGAGTTATCTTGTACACACACACACACACACACACACACAGACAAACAAACAAAAACCGGCAAAAACATAACCTCCTTGGCGGAGGTAAAAATGACATCTAAGAAATTAGCATTTGAACTATAATTGCTGTAACTTCAGCAGACAATTTATGAGTCATATTAATACATACACACGATGATTCAAAAAAGCTCCTGCCTGGTGTTAGTCATAACTTCAACCCCTCACACTAATACAATTAAAAAGCAAGCAGAGCAGAGCAAACCTGTCCGGATGAGTATGTGGCAGGAGAAACATGAACTCAACAACACAAATTCCCGATTCCAGCTGATCATGTTGTACACAACTCAGCTCATACGCTGTGTATGCACGACGTATGTACACCTAACAGACATCATCATCACATCACATTGTCATCATCACCTTTACATTGAACAGTAGAGGCGCAGGAATTAATGATCAATCATGAAGATTAATCATTTTCAAAATGTTAACAATTCATAAAATTTCAATTTTTAAAATGTCAAGTAGTCAAGTCAATGAAAATCATCTCAACTGTTTGATTTTCCAGAAAAAGTCGACATTTTAGTCTGTCTACAAAACTGGGTTCAATAACTGTGTTTCAGTCCATCCGCCTCTCTCTCCTTCAGGCTGGTTTAGATCCCTCGGGTGAGGGGTCAGCCACATGGGTTTTCCATCTCCACTCGGCTCTATTCTCCACGTCCATCAGGTCGACCCACAAGTCCTCCATGTTGTACCGACGTCAATTCACCGTTTTAGCGGACCGTACCTA
>Ga0209671_1003671_pt1 | contig 14883 bp, 9 predicted proteins | sample WorMetHERISLAND2_2_FD_187401 | JGI IMG/M metagenome (GOLD analysis project Ga0209671, IMG submission 187401) | Marine gutless worms symbiont microbial communities from Max Planck institute for Marine Microbiology, Germany - Olavius geniculatus... | ecosystem: Host-associated > Annelida >... | reverse complement strand
GTGCTAGATTAAACTGACAGTGTGTTTGTCAGTTTTTGAGTGCAAATTTTTCATTGTATTGTATTGTATTGTATTGTATGCATGGCGTCTTACTGTCACTGTCTTACTGTAACTGATGACAAACTTTGAGTTATTTAGGATGTCACAAAGTAAAATAAGCATTTACCAACTGAGTGTATCAATGTTTTTCCTAGCACGGGATGGCAGTAGATGATGTTACAACACTACAGCAGTCTTTATCTGCTACCGGTTTCTTTGACTCGGTAAATATTAGTAACTATAGGCCTAATACACCAGTTCTGCAGGCCTTATGCTTGTGCAATAGTTGTGTATCTACCATATTTAAACTTATCTTTGCAACTCCATGGCAGAACGGTGGATAATCAATATTAATGTGACTGAGCTGCCAATCAACAACAGGTATTTAAAAGAAATGGCACACGGATACTATCTGGGTGAAATTGAAAACACAAAAATCACAATTATGGTCTTTTATGTAGGCCTACGATACTTGCTAAAAGCCATAATCTGATCTTTTTTAAAACCACGTTAAACGTTAAATGATCTGGGTCTTACGTCTGAAACATAATGTTAAAAAATTTTTGCTTACAGATCCCAGGTTGCTGATGCTGGCAGTTTGGCCATGGATTTCCTAAATCCAGTGTTTTTCAACCTTTTTGCTGCAGCGAACCCTAAACAAGCTTGAAGGTCACTCACGGAACCCCATGCATTGTTCCATGCGTCCAGCGACGTATGCGAGGTAGAAGCTAGACTCATTTCTCTATAGCAGGGCAAAGCCCCCATCTACCACAAACGTGAAACAAATTCATTCACGCATCAGGCTACGTCTGGACAAGTATGTTTTTGGCCGACCTTGGTCTGTCTTCTGTGACTCGTACGTAGGCCTTTGTAGACTACTGTGGCTAAACAGTACGTCACAGGGGATGGATGGAGCGATGACGATTTCCTATGCTTGTCAATAGTAACCACGTTGCTATCTGCAATTTTAACGCCGAATTGACGTATTCTAGCACTGGTTGTAGCGTTCGATAGCAGAGTTCACACAGCGCGTGTGGAATGTAGTCATCTCTGAGAATTCTCTTTCTGTACGCGACCGAAAGTCAGACGCGGACTTTCGGACATAGGTGGTACGGTCAACCCACCCTAGCGACGGCGGTACGTGGTTCTAGTTTTTCTATTTTCTTGAAAACGATCTATGAACGAAACAAGAAATAAAATGACTACTTTTTGGAAATTTATTTCATCTAACGAACGAAGATAAAATTAGCCTGAAGATTATAAACCGAGTTTCAGAAATTCTGCCAAAATTACATCGAGTCAGCAACAAATTCGTGGATAAACAAAACGCAACTTTGTAAAGAAAACCAGCTGTTCGATTCTGCGTAGACGACCAGAACAGTTCGTAAACATGTGATCATGTGATGGCGAAAGGGTACGTCGCAGCAGCACGTGACATGGCGTAGCGTATAGTCGCTGAAGTAAGAGATATGATTAATTAGCACGCGGCTGGTGACGCTGAGGTCAGTAAACAACCACTTGCTGATCGATCAGCTGATGCAGTTGATCGGTCTCGTCATCGGTGACGTCATCGGCACTGTAACGAGGCTGCTGTGACGTGGACGTGCTGCCGCGAAGTCGTCCCAGACTCATCACTGGGTTCTGAGGCACCAACTGCTGCGGCCGACGTTCCATCGAGCCCATCACATTGTGACCGGCGGTCTGCAGACGACGTTCGTGCGGCTCCAGACTAGCTAGTGCATAGGAACTGTCATGCATTGTACAGATACCGTGGCTGTCAAACTACGACGACGACGAAGACAACCACAACGACTACTACAAACACACTACTACTACTATAGACTAGCTAGTGCAGTAATGCTGTCGTGACAAGCACAGCTGTCATCCACGACGACACAGCTGGAATGAGAAGGTGTTGAAAAGCAGCAGGCGTCATATCCAGAAGACGACAAGCGCCTGTAGCGTTCGTCATAGAGCAGCATGTGCCGCGTGCCGACGTCCACACTGGCACTGGGACACGTCGTGAATGTAGTCAGTCGCGGATATGTCGGCCAATCTACTGGTCCAGCTGAAGTGACTCGAGGTGACAGACTCAGGTTACCTGCACGTCACATTTTACCCCATTCTTTCATCACTTTCTCAACCATTACAATATTAAACCTATCTGTACCGTGTATCTGTTTATTAGGTCGCCCGGAACGGTACTTGCCACGTGATCGGAAGTATGTTCAATTTTTACGCGCGACAGCAGAATGCTTCGCGCGTCTTAACCATCGTCTGGGCGTCTGTCCTTCTGTCTGTCTGTCTGTCCGTCCGTCACACTTGTGATCTGTATCAAAACGGTGCAAGCTAGGATCACGAAATCTTCACCGTTGGCTGCCCCCAAGGTCTCTTAGTTTATCGTGACAAAATTTCGTGCCACTCGGTGCAGGGGTTCCCCTCGAACAAGCGCGTCGAAGAGGGGTACCCCCTAAAAAAGACGTCATTTTGCCGTTATTGGCTCGAATAATGTGAAAACGGTTGCAGATAAGTACATACATGCTGCTTATCATAACAAGCACTAGTGACAGGCTTTTGAGATTTATCAATATCGGTGACCTTGAATGACCTTGAACCTCCCCAAAAGGGGTTTTTAGTGAATTTTTTTCGCAATTTTTGGGTGCTGCGCACATTTCAACGCTGAATTGCGACGAAATGGCTGGAGATAGACCAAGACAACCTGCGTGTGAAATTTTCACATTCAGCGTAGATTTTAGCAGTCCAAGTCCTGACCCCCTAGATTGAAGGAGGCCGGCGCAGGCAAGCGTCAAAGACAGCTACCCCACTATAAAGTGGTTATTTTACGGCAATTATCTCGTGTAGCGTGAAAACGGTTGCAGATAAGTACATACATGCTGCTTATCATAACAAGCACTGGTGACAAGCTTTTTATTGCTGTCAACGTCGATGACCGTGAATGACCTTGAACCCTCAAAATGAAGGTTTTCAGTAAATTTTTCTGCAATTTTTGGCTGCGACACACAATTTAAGAGTGAATTGCGCCGAAATGGCTGTAGATAGACCTGGACATTTGCGCATGACATTTTTTTAGCATAGAACGTACATTTCTAAGAATCTACAAGTAGTTATTTTACCGCTATTGGCTCGTGTAGCTTGTAAACGGTTGCAGATCGGCAGAGACATGCTGCTTATCATAACAAGCAATATAGTGACAAGCTTTTTATTGGTGTAAACATCGATGACCTTGAATGACCTTGAATTTCTAAAATAGGGGTTTTAGTGTTTTTTGCAATTTGTGGCTGCGGCGTAGATTTCAAGAGTGAATTGCATCAAAATGGATAGAGCTAAATCAAGACAACCTGCGAATAGAAACTGCTAAGGCTGTCGCGCGTCTCATGAGCTTTTCTCAAATTACTTGTATAATATAGGTCTCAAAAACCGAGGCCCCTGCTTCAAAAAACTGAGGTCAAAAGGTATACCATTACTGGGAAAAACGAGATCTTCGTCAAATAATATTTTGAATATTGGCCTCTTTTCAAACACTCAATAAAGCTCTCAATCATTAAGGGTTTGCCACTTTGTACGCGCCTTTACATTCAGTTGCTCACTGCATTGTTCTTTAGACTTTCTGGCCTAAAAATAGCGGCACGAACGTAAAAATAATGTTTGAAAAATACGTCTACTGACCATAGAGTTGAGAAGAATGAAGTTTAGGAATGGTGATGTTAGGATTGTTGATTGTCGGTGCACAAACTTCACAAGTTTCGCAAAGCGCATCTCCAACCGACACGAACAACTTCGAGCCTCTGTCTACCACCGACGTAGGCTAACAAAAACAATTTACTCGATATCAGGTATAACTAATAAATAATAAATAAAAATAACAATACAAATTAACGCAAGTTAAGGCGAGTTCTGCTACTCCTGCAAAGTATCGTGAAAATCGATAAAGCAAAAGTAACTAAAACGATGCGGAGTAGGCCCGACAAGAAAAACCTTGGCCTTTACGCCAGAAGAGCAAATGTGTGTCTAACGCTCTGGAACGGCGCTTTGCGGCCAATGAACAAATAATTCAAACTCTGAGACACAAGTGCCAAAAATGACTTGAGCAAAACTGATATTAAAATACACCGTGTTTCAAACAAACTGTGCCACTTTTATGTTTTGAATAAACTCCGTGCAACATTGGCCGATTTCACTCAGTATAAATTCGTTGTTCTAAACGGCCTACTGCAATTCACAAGGTAGTGTAGCAACAATGTTAAGGTAACGTATAGTCAAAACAGCTGTCGTTTACGTAAAGTTTCCACGCGATGTGGCGTGCCAAAATTATTTTAAAGTCGACCAATGTTTCACAGAGCTATTCCAAAAAAATGCGGCTTGTTTTTTTGAGACACGATGTAACGATGTATATGGACTACAGTGCATGCAAACAGAGTAAGACGTTATATACCGGCGCGGACATGCAAAGGACCAAGTCGCCGGACTCTGTTACAGAGTTCTGCCGGTAGCTGACGTAGTCTGCAAAGTCTGTCTCCAGTCCGGTCGGCAAAGTGAAGTCATTGAACTGATGTCGTCTCAGCATTGCAGACGTCAACGGGTCAACAGTCTCAGGCAGCTGCAGCGTTAGCGGCGGTGGAGGCTGAGCCTTACGTCTCGACGAACCCACCACGCCTGGAGTAGCTGTCGTCGTCGTCGTCGTCGTCGTTGCGGTGTTTGCGAGAGCGCGTGAACGTTGTTGTTTCCTCAGTCGTCGTTTGCTAGCGCTCATCGTCAGCAGACAGGAAGCCACCAGGACAATCAGCAGTCCAGCTGCCAGGCAGCCGGCAACCACGATCCACCAACTTACTGAGACGAGCCTAGTACTGCCGTGGAGCGCTGAGCGCCTACTCATCATATCCGCTGACCGTGAGCCAATCGCATCACTGACTCTGATCTGTAGCGTCATCTCTGACGTCATACTGGGACTTCCGGCGTCGCTGACGGCTATCACTAGCTTGTAGCTGGTGTTGGCAGCCTGACTACTGTGCGGCAGCGGCGCCGCAACCGTCAACTCTCCAGTCTGCTCGTCGATGGCAAACAGCTCCGCAGCGCTTCCGCTGATGACGTCACCACCACCTGTGACGTCACTGGCGACAATGACGTCACAGACCACGATGCTGTAGCTGAGCCTGGCGTTGTCGCCTGCATCGTGGTCGCTAGCGCTCACGTGAGTAACCACGTGACCGACGTCCGCTGACGCCGGCAGCTCTATGACTGCAAGAGTGGGACTCGTGTTGTTGTTACTGCTGACGCTGTCGGTGTCGGCTGCCGATGCTGCTACAGGCCGAGTGAACGTTGGTCGATTGTCGTTGACGTGAAATGAAAACTGGAAGGGTGTCTGTCTGCCTGTCTCTGAGCATGTACGCGTGATTGTCCCGCTAAGGGTAGAAGGCTGAGTTTTCTGTGTCTGGCTCTTTGTATGTGTGCGCGGATATGACACTATTTGCTAGTGGTCACTGGTGATTGGTCGATTGTCGTTGACGTCTGTGACGCTGATCAGTACCGTGCTGACGTCATACAGTGTCGGCACATCTGCGTCTGCAACCCACCATCGCATCCTATCATATCGCATCGAGATAGCGGACACAGGCTACCGCCTTTATGTCCACATCATAATGACATTCCAACATAACAAACGTAGTCTATCACATTACAATACTTCTGTTTCCAGTCCCGGTTACAGTTGCTTTTTAATTATAATAGACATTTTGGTTGCACCCAAATTTCTCCAAATTCGTTTAAAAATATCGACAGAGAGACTCTAGTCAATTACCCAATCAATCAATCATTCAATCAATCAAAACACATTTGTGTAGCGCTATATATCGCGGCCGGCCGAATTATAGACGCTAATGGCAAAAACTACAGCAGGGTGTTCACGTTGAATATAGGACGGAATATCAAACCATTAAACGATAGTGTCAATAGGCCTATATTCCCTTTTCCCAGGCCTACTTTTCTTATCCAGGGCTACATATCCCTTCTTATCTAAACAAAGGTCAGCATTAATAGCGCTGCGGTTTGTGAGATTGAGATATCAACGTTCCAGTGTCGTTACGATGGACGTTACAATTCTGCAGACAGACTGTATAGGCTACGGTTGTATTACATAAGCTGGTCCGTTGTGTATAAACCTGTGACGACGGCTGTGAGCTGGTAGTTTGCAGCTAGTTCCCTGTCAAGAGCACGCCGCGTGTAGATAACTCCCGTCAACGAGTCAATCCGAAACAAGCGTCGCAGCTCGGGCGTCACGTCGAGTTGAAACGAGTGGCGGTTGTTTGGCGACAAATCGGGGTCAAACGCCGCCAAGCGACCGACCTTCGTACTACCCGGCGCGTTCTCCGGCACCGACAGTAAGTAAGTCGACTCGCTGAAGCGTGGTCGTTCGTCGTTGACGTCGCTGACGTGCACCAACAACGTCGACGTCGACGTCAGTCTACATACACGGTGCATATAGGCTATATAAAGGATGTGCCAAAACCGGACTATTATTAAACGTTGATTACTTAACGACTATTAGTGATAGAAAGACGTTCTATGATGCCAAAAAATTTTACAATTTCGTCTATCGTCTAGGGAAAGACTAAAACTTGCATATTAAAACGTTAAAAATATTTTTGCTTAATTTGTATAAATCTAAACTAAATCATCGACGTCATGGATCAAACAATTAAGCGGGGCAGACAGTTTCTAACAGACTGCAGATTGTTGACAAAAAAAAATTAAAATGCTCAAAATTTCAATTTTGCCATTAAATTTTACTATGAAAATTTTACTTTTTGCTCCAAATGGATGAACGTTTTACGACAGGAAAATTTTACAACAATTTTCCGACGGACTAAAATGCCGCCGTGCTTCTCCGTGTCACGACGCCACTGGACTGAAGAGAGTGGAGTATAGCACTGAACTCGCTGCCAACTGGCCTGTGATCGGGTGTTCGTGCGTTGTCGAATGCTATCACTCGTAACTGATAGACTTCTTGTTTTTCACGGTCGAGTGACGTCATCACTTGCACAGCACCACTGCGTAGCCACAACGACATAATAACTGCTTAATGGCGTAACGGTTAGAACGTTATACCCCGTTTACAAGATCGAGCAAACATCGAACAAACGTCGAACAAATCTATTCAAAATACACGTGCTGATTGCTCGACGTCTGCTCGACGTTTGCTCGATGTTTGCTTGATCGTGTAAACGGGGTATTAGACTTACGGTCAAAAGGTCGTGAGTTCAACTTTCAGTCGGGACGCTAACTCGCTATCAAGCGATTTCTACTTGGACGGGTGACTGTCTGTGGACATGTAAACCAACTACGTATAGCCTATAGCCAACTACCAAAGTCAACTCAGCCTTTCATCATCCCAAGGTAGGTAAATTGCGTACCGGTCTGTTTGGTTGGAGTTAGGCGGGGTCAGGAACCAACATCTAACACAATGTGTCGTTGAACCCTACAAGTGTACCCACCAAATGGCGTCTAAATTCATCTAACGGTTGAAAAAGAGAGCAAGAGTGTCACATACAGACAGACGACGGACAGACAGACAGACACGCTACGCAAGACGTGAAAAAATAGGCAGAATCACATAATAATGCGTTGAACGTTTAGCTGCCTACGTCTGAGCGTCGATAGCGAAAAGTTGTCCAGCTTCATTCATCAGCTGGTACTCGACGTCTGAGTTTTCAGCGTCGTCTGCATCGGTCGCACTCACAGTTGCTATCACCTGCAGCATATACAAACATCACTTCTTGTACGTTACGCCTACGGGCAGAGATGGGCTAAATTTTGCCGCTAATTATGCATAATTTGAAGCTAACCCCCATTTTGAAAAAGAAATGATGTTTGAATTACTTTTTTCAATATGGGATTTAGCTTCAACTTTTGCATTTCTTGGACGATAATTTTCAGTCTCGAGAAAAAAAAGATTTTCCAACAATTTTCTGAAAACCCAAAATTTAGGGAAAAGGCGAAAATTTTCTTTCTTCCCCCGGCCAGGAGGCCTAAACCTACAGGTAGTCTCTAGCTATTATTACGATCATGATTATAGGCTGAACATACGAGGGGTGGTCGTTGATTCTCACGGACGCTGACGTTGTAAACGGACCGAGTGAACTGAGGCGCGTGATCATTTACGTCATCAACCTTCACCATCAGCTGCCGCACAGTCTCTCGGTATATCACCAACCACCAAGTTAAACTCAGCCTTTCATCCCTGCGGGGGGTAGGTAAGTCGAGTACCAGCCTACCAGCTAGCTGCCGGACAGTTTCTCGGACCGGCTGTCCAGAGTCACGGCAGACGACCAGTAGTCGTAGCATCGGCGACTGTTCGCGGTCAATCGTCACTGATGACGTCATGAGCGTCATCTCTTTGTCGTCGTTGTCATGAGTCGTCGCCAGTCGCAGCTCGTTCACTTCCGACTACAGCCGACGCGACAGTCGCAAACCAACGCGTTATATACGCCACAGTCCATGTACGCTACCTCAACGTATCGACGTCATTTATAACATAATTTTTTTGCAATATACAGTATAGCGGATGCCGTATGCTGCGCTAAAAGATAAACAGTGCAAGAGTTTAATTTCAATAATTTGCAAAACTTCCTAGCTCCTTCTTAAACAAAACCTACTCAAACAATCTGACTTAGAAACAGCCTAAAAGGAAAAAAAACGCGCTGTGCAAAAATACCTAAAAACGCTGAAGAATAACTTACGCAAAAAAATCTGAGGCGAATACAGCGCATACAGAACGACAGAATTGAACTGAAACAAAAGTGACAGGAAACGAAATATAGTGAAATGCAGCGCGTCGCTTTGAACAAACCCTTAGGAAAACGAAGGATGAAGTTAAGAAGATGCTAAAAAACGTTATGAAAATTCCTAGTAAGTTGTGTAAATAAGGCGCCCCCGCTGCCTTGTGTAATCACGTACTCGATTGTGATGCAGCAGCTGACAGTCGACGCGTCCGTTTTCTCCAGTGTCAGCATCACTGACCGTCACGTGACCTAGCACCGTGCCGTTGACACTGTTCTCCGCCACGTGGAATAGATTCACCAGCTCCAGGACCACATGGAATAACTATAAGTTCTAAGGCCCGGAGTCTTGGTCCGTGACGTGGAATAGATCCTGCTGGTCGCCGCTCTCTGCAGCCTGAACAGACACCGACGGACTGTTGTCATTGTCAGACAGACAAAGAAACAGACAAACAGACAGACAGACGGACAGACGGACAAACAGATGGACAGATGGACGGACTGTTGTCATTTACGTCGCGGACTCGCACACGGACAGTCGCTGTGACCGGTGACGTCACTCCGTCATCAGCTACTACTTCGAGCACCACGACACCACCACTACCAATTCTACCATCTTTACCACCTACACCACCACCACCCAGTGACACGCAAGGCCAAGGCGAAGGCCAATTGACCAAGGCCAGAGCCAAGGCTAAGGCCAAGGACAAACATCACAGCCACCACGACACCACGACGTGGCAGCCTCTCATAGTCAACTGGCTGCAGTAACCTCACCTCGCCGGTGTGTTGGTTCACGTGAAACAGCTGACCGTACTGAGCACGAGAGCGTGTCGACAGACGATATCGTACTCGAGCGTTGTCACCCATATCAGCGTCGCTTGCCTGCACAGTGCGACAAAGCTACTTTCAATGCGAAATTGCGAATTTACTGAAAAAAAATTATTGCACGACGTTAAGGGATGTTGTTTGTTGCTATGATAAATGTTTGCCGCTTTTATGTATGCTTTTTTTACAGATTTAACGTTAAATGCATGCGATAGCTGCTTCTGTCTCTCCCGTTGACGTATAAGGACGACGTTCGCAAACTTTTTTCGTAAGCTTTATTCGTAATCGTTAGGCTAACGCGAATTACATAGGTCTTTTTACGGATTTACAACAGTGGCACACGTGGCTTCATCTTGAAACGGGTGCGTGACACTTCAGCACCCCAGCAGAGTTAAGGTTAGGCGTTAAGGTTAGTGACAAAGCCGCACTGGAAATAAAATTTGTTTCAGTGAAAATCAGTGGCGTTGTGGCAAAAGAGAAAGTACGCTTAGGCTTGTTCTTATTGCGCTGTTACCCTTGATGTCAGTTACTCGCAGTAAATTTTTGGCTGTCGAAAAATTGTCGCAAAAACTGGTTGATGGGACATTTTCGTCCAAAAATGCAAAATTTGGGGCTGAAAAACCCAATTTTGGATAAGAACTAGATGTTCAATTATAATTTTGTTCACACATAATCTTTTCTGTGGGAAATTTGCAGTGTCTGTCGAAAATCTGCAATTTCCTGTCCTGCCTACTTTCCTAATAGGGTATTTACACGATGGAGCAAACATCGAGCACCTGGCTCCAGGTTCTATGGTAATTAGCAATTTAGCATGCTAATTAGGAGGGTGGACGGGTTGTAATTGAAAGGCCTATATAACACGTGATCAGCTGTGGGCTAAGAGCCTAAGCCTAGGTCTACATTTGAGTCAGAAGGTGGGGTTCCAGGCCTGTTTGAGCCAGCTCGATGTTTGCTCGACGTTTGCTCGCTGTTTGCTCGATCGTGTAAACGGGGTATAACGCACGACACCGTTGCGGAAAATCACCCACCTGCACTGTGAGGAGCGCTGGCTGATAGACCGAGGGATCGACGTTCTCGGTGATCTGCGTGTCGTAGACCGAGTGCTCAAACGCAGGTCGATTATCATTGATATCCGCCACGACCACATCGACAACCAGTGACCCGGAACGCACCGGACTACCAGCGTCGCTAGCAACAGTCAGCCAGTTGAGTAAGTAGGTAAATTTGTATTGCGCAGTGTCAACGGAAAAAAGTCCCGCTGAATCTGATCTCTCAGGTCTTTAATTTTTGCCACCCTTTTGTGGACTGCTGCCGGCGTCGCTAGCAACTATGGTGAGCGTGTATCGGTCGCAGAGTTCGCGGTCAAGACCGGGCGACTGCAGTACGAGTCGTACGTCGTCCGAACCGTCCGACTGACGCTCTACGCGCAAGTCAAACGGCGCACCTTCTGCCGTCCCACTGCACGACGTCTCGTCGACGAGCCGGTACTCGGCGACGCCGTTGACCGGAGGACTGTCGAGGTCTCGCGCTGGCGGCAGTGAGATGCTGGCGCCCGGCAGAGAGCCTTCCGACACCCGCACGCGAGTCCGCTGTGTCGAAAACTGAGGGGCGTGGTCATTGACGTCAATCAATTCTATCGTCACCTGCATACCCGCAACAAAAAAATATACACACTGTGTCTCACAAAATGAGGCAAAGTCTTGTTTTTGATAAAACTTCGTCAAATTTGGACTAATTTTGATAAATTACGTGAGGTGATCTCATTTTTCACTTCACCTTATTAGTGTCAACGCACTATAGTGCTATATAACACATATGCAGACGCTATACAACTTCTTGTATAACGCTGATGTGTATACAGCTTACAGCTTGTGCACATAGACACACACGCGCTATTTATCAGACTTGCGGTCCAACGATAAGACCGCTCTCAAATCGACCTAAGTTTCTTGGTCTTGGTAGCTGTCAAACTTGCGATCGCGAGGTCGTGGGTTCGACTCCCGGACGGGTCGCTATCAGGTGGTTACTACTTGGATGGGTGACAGATAAAGCAGTTAAACATTTAAACCGTTTTCACGGTTTTCGGCTGTAGTCGTGCATCATAAAGCAAACGATGATGCAAAAAGTTGCAATTTTGCGACGAACACTTCAAATTTCCGATGAAGAAAATTGCAAAAAAATTAATTTTGCCCCTAAATTTTCCACATATTGTTTTTGCCCATTTCTCATCTTGAACAAAGTTTTCGAACAAAAAAATGCCAAAAATTAAGAGGGGAAAAGCACTTCCCCTCCTCCCCTTCACTGCCCCTTTGCCACGAGGCCTCTGGTTGTGCGTACCTTGATGAGCTGGAAGTAAGCGGCCGGCTGGACGGCAAAGTCGACGCTGAGTGTACAGCTGACAAACGACGGACAGATCTCATCTCTGTCCAGACTACTGACCGCTCGCAGGAGCCCCGTCGCTTCATCGACCTCAACGTGACGCCGAGAATCAACGGGGGAGAGCTGAGTCGTCAGCATGACGAAGCGCAGCTGAGCGGTGACTGCAGGTGTGCTGGCGGCAATTAAGTAAGTCGATCGACTCGGTGAAGCGTGACGTCACTGGGCAGGTGGTTCTCTGTCTGCAGGAGTGCTGGCATAGCGCTGCGACAGACCGGAGTCCGTCTTGATGTCCGCCAGCACTGTGCCCAGCCGACAGTCCTCTTCGACCCGGTAGACCAGCTGTATCACTGAATTGGACTGGACTCCATAACATAGCATCAGACTCACGGCAGCGGCATTCCACAGCCACCACGTAGCCACTCCAGCGCCGGCCATGTTCATCATTGTTCCTGCATCGGACAACAAACAATGTCCTGAGTCACTTAAGCGTGCGGGTTTCAAACTACCAAAGCAACGCACGCATGGTACCATACACAAAGCAACGCAACGATCGTTGCAGCTGACGCAACGACTGCGCACTTTTATCTTTGCGTGCGTTTTTCAGCGTGATTCAACGCCAAGCTGACTGCGTGAAAAGTGCCGTAACAGCCTCGGAAGAAGAAAGTGCGGAAACTTATAGCCTATATAAATCATAGATGTAAAAAAACGTCTTAAACGTTTTTAATCTTACTACTTTTTACGTTTTTCAACGTTTTTATTTCTCAACGTTTTTAATTAAAAACGTTTACTAAAATTTTAAAAAATTCCACCGAAAACGTTAGAAACACTTTTAAAGTCGATGAAACGAACTAATAAGCTATGGTGGTAGTTTACTTAGGCCTACTAAGTCTATAACACTTGGTCTTACGGCCAGACGGTTGAATTGAAATTGAATAAAAATTCTCTCACTTTCTCTAGTTCTAGTTACACTGCAATTATATCATTACGTAGGTTTTAGGCAAGAAGTTAAACAAATTAAGGCTAACGTTTTTATCAATGCTTTTCAACGTTTTTTTTTAATTTTTGCCACGTTTGTTAACGTTTCATTTTTTTTCTATGAAACGTTTTTTACATCTATGATATAAATCTTTTATCTTTTATGCAAATATACAACACTTTTAAAATTGTAAGACTGATTTGCTTGCACTACATTGTAAATTAAAATCCAGTCATCTAATACAATACTTTCTCGGAGAAAGTATTCTTTTCTTATTGTGGTATTAAATATGCCCTTGAATAATTCCGTTTTGGGTCCCCCGGCCCTGTATTGGACACAGCAAAGTAATTTCTATAGTTAGTATATTCAAGAACAAAAGGGTGGTCCAGAAAAAAATTTAGTAGACAAATGCACACCAGCTGGTTTTTTTCCTTTAATGTTGGAAAACTTGTGTGTAAAATTTCAGATTTTTAAAACATTATTTGGGGGTTGCTCAATCAGTTTGAATTTTCTATGCAACAAAGCGCACTATCGCAGTTACACATCTGGTATGTTATTCATATGGCACAACATCAGAATGATCAAAAATGTCATAAAACATACGCGTTTTAACCCCAGAAAGTGTTACAGTTGGCACTAAAGAAATTGTGCCATCTCGCTGTAAGCCCGTAACAGTAGCCTATACTCAAATGTTCCACCTGTCTGCATTAGAGCTACTTATAGTTTACACAGCCAAAAGGTATCTAGCAAGTAGGCCTAGTATAAGTTGCTATGTTCTCTTAGATGTGTCTGAAATGCAATAATTGCATTTATTGTTAGTTTATGCACCTCCGATTCTCGTCTTGTGATGGATTGGTTGAAAGTCATCGTCAGAGCAACAGAACATATGGTCCTCTGATTCTCCAAAAATATTGTAGCTTCACTGATTTTAAACAGGATTACCCATTCTTGTGTGCAATGTCAAACAGCTTTTTTGCCTTCTCTTCAAATTCCTTCTGTTGAGCATTTTGTGTACAGCATCACTCTGTCTGCCGTAATTCTTCTTAAAGTTTACTCTTTGGTTTACCTTTGGTTTTGCAACTCTGTACGAATGACAAGTAGTTGGAATTGTGGCTTTGTTACAGATTCCCAATACTTGGTCAGCTGTAGAGTTAACACTTCTGATACTGTTTTCTTACAAATGTAATGATAATAGAAAAGTTTGTGCAACATTTTCACTTCAGTGAGCCTGGGCATTAATTATTTTAATGCATGCGTTAATGCGTTAATATTGCTGATATGGTAGGTGGACTACGTCGAGAGGGTGACGGTGAGGACGACCGACGAACTCGTGTCTGTGTCGCAGGACCATGACAGTAGTGATGGAATGGCAATAAAACATTATTTTTAATTACTTGAACATTATTCAGTCGTCAAATATCTACAGTTTAATGGAAAATTGCAACTCCTGCTTTGCAGAATTTAGTAAATTTACGTACATGCGTTAATTATTTTAACGTACGCGTTAATTTGACAGCTCTATTTTCCAGCTGTTGCTAGAATGCTACCAGGAAGTTCGTTTGGCTGTGCCTAACTAATCAGCCAGATAGCTGTTTTATTACAAGTAATGTATTAGGCAAAATTTGATTTTTCATTTTCAGCCACCTCAAAATTTAAAAACTGCACTATGTAACAAAATTCATGCAGACTGCACAAAATGGCTTAAACGGTAAACCAGCATAGAATATATATAATTACAATTGTTTATAAATAATTAATAACAAAAAAACCAGCTTACATAGCATTATGTATATAAAAAAGTAAATTAGGCATATAAAAAGTACAAGTTGACAAAATTAATTTACTTGATATATATGGCGCATATACATG
>Ga0209671_1003668_pt1 | contig 14884 bp, 8 predicted proteins | sample WorMetHERISLAND2_2_FD_187401 | JGI IMG/M metagenome (GOLD analysis project Ga0209671, IMG submission 187401) | Marine gutless worms symbiont microbial communities from Max Planck institute for Marine Microbiology, Germany - Olavius geniculatus... | ecosystem: Host-associated > Annelida >... | reverse complement strand
GGTATTTGGACGTCGGTCCGTAAACAATTGAGTATTCTGCTCAGCTACTATTCGGTTTCGCTTAATGTATACTCAGTACCTTCACTACTTAAGACCCGCCTTCACACGTCGGCGTGCTCAGGTGTTTAAGCCAATAGCTAGCGTCGCCGCCGTCACGGTCAGCGGCGCCACTTCAAAGAAAGGACCCAAGGTGTCCGTCCCCAGGGTGAAGTAATACGACCCAAGATGTCATACAATCGTCTGACCAGTGACCACCCACGAAACGATTGATCTGCACGATGGCCACGCTGTGCTCGACTAATACTCGCCTGCGTCTGTCTCTTTGGCAGGCAAGTTTTGTCTACAGCAAGACAGCACAAAAGAATTAGAAGAAAATAAGCTAAAACTACACAATAGAACCCATAGGGGGCCTACAAATAGTTCGGTTACCTCAGCTACAGCGCGCGTCATCAGAGCTCTGATCATTTGTTTCGGTTATAAATCGTAGAGCTTATGACAAATAAATAGCAAATAACTTTCATATAACTCTAGATCTGCTAAACTTCTCAGCACTTCTGTAAACGGACTACTACAATCCATGCAGCACTTGTGAAGCTGTGCTGCCGTATTTTAAATAAACTTGATTAATTGACTGTGCGTCTCGGTCTTCTCGGATACGCGTTATGGGATTGCACACGGTTTACGGTATTGTATTGCTGGCTCGTCGTGCAATGACGTCAGTTTTGACGTCAGACACGAGTCATGTGACGTCACAACACGTTGTCATACGTTGACGCTGGCGCCAATTAGGTCAGGTGACAATCGAGTCACACACGATTGCCGCGCTCGGCATCTCCAGCCATTCTCTGGAACACACCTTGGTAGAACACCTTGGTAGACCGGACAGTGTTTGCTAGTGAGACAACTGGGTTCTTTGGCGGGAAGTCAACAGTCAGGAAAATTGGCAGACGCTTTCATAGTTTTACTATTGGTCTACAATGATAATCGACGTCGTCGTCGATTAAAAATCTAGCCAGCGTTGCTACTAGCTAACATTAATGATTGCTGAATTGAATATTTCTAATACATCTATTATTGAGCACAAAACCAGCCAACGGACCGGTGTAGCCTAATGCCCAATTCACGCAGTTGAGTCGCGTCGATCGGCGTCGCGGGTGTAAACTCGGTATAACGGCGTAGATCATGGTAGGTGCACGCGACATTAGCTGATGTCGAATTCGACGGTCGCCTACACGAACTGTGTTGCTGGCGACTGATGAACTTCGGTTCTACGTCTGGAGGAATCAAGATGTCTGCGGTTGCTGTCAAGTGCACGTGCGCTGCAGCAGGTGTTGACGCTGAATGCGGTGGTCGGAACGCAATAATTTCATCCGCACGCCGTCGCCTGGTCAGCAGCGCGTCACGTCATCGTGTGATGAAACATGATAGGCCTACCTGGTGCCCCGCCAGCAATATAGGCCTACAGGTGTCCCGCCGCATAAAGGTGAGATAGAGACAATGTGGTAGTCGCGGCGTTACCGACAGTGGCACGCCTCCAGTCACAGATACGAACTTGTTTACATCTGTATTTGCAAGAAATGCAGAGGTACAAAACATAGGCTATAGACCTACAAGCTACGAGGTAGTGCATAAAACGTCAACGCAGCGTTCAGCGTGGTCGCTGCACTTCACTGCAATAAACGAGGCTAATCGTCTCCAGACCTGTCCAGTTGCTCGATTTACGACGTAAAAAAGCTGAATGTTCCGCTTGTAGTCACCCTGATTATAGGGTTGCTGTTAAATTTTCATACCTGTGGTATGACCGTAGTGGACGAAGCCGCTTTAAATAACCATAATTAAGGCCTGTAGTCGAATATTTGCCGTCGACAATTTTCTATACTTACGCCTGACGTGCTTCAGTCGAGTGGCATAATTAGCAAAGTCCGTTTTGTCCGTTCTGCAGTATATGCATATATCACTGACGGTCGGAATTTTTGCCTTCCCCTGCGACGTCTAGTAGACCTATGTCAATTCTTTTTTTCGCCGGCTGAAATGTGCACGGACTAAATATTAGCCTGATATCAAAAACACAAGTAAATTGTATATGGCCTAATAATAATTAGAGCTCAACTATAGCCTGGTGATGGCTCCTTGAAATGAGTTTTTTTTCTCTCAAGCTTTCAAATCAAGACAGGTAAGTGAAAAGAAAAAATTAAGTCGCCATGGTATTTCTACCGTGGGGGTGTCGAGTTGCGGACGACTAGTCGGCCGTGCGGCACGTGCCTATGCCCGACAACGTGTGTGGCATCTTGAGACAGACAGACACGTCACAGTGCTTAGTTAAGAATCATCATAATCATTGCAGACGTGCAAGTGTCAACGCGGCTTATATTTCAGTAGCGACCCAGCAACACGTACTGAGCAGCGAGCAATTAGCAGGACTTGCGGTTGGACGCACTGCTAGCTGGCAGGCGCCGTGAAAACGCTCATGTCACATTAAAATGTCTCTCCCATGAAAAATCCGCTCGAAGAGAGATAATCATGGAATTGATATGTCTCCCCCTTATTAAAAGTATTTTCCCATTATTCCCGCCGGGCGGGTCGGATTCTTGCCGGTAAACTGTCTGCCGTGAGGAGACTTTTCTGAGAGGCGATCCTATAATGGGGCACCGTCGTTAAGCTGCAGCACCGTCCGTCCGTCCGTCGGAAGCTTCAAGCTAAAGACTTCACGCTCATCAACTCACATAACAATTCACAACTGAACGCAGGCCGAGATTTGTCTCTTTGAGCGTGTGAGCTAAATCAGTGCATTAATACGCAATCTGGGTGTAGGCCTACCGGTAGGCCTGTTCAAGATAATAATAAATTCGAGATCTACACACTATTTTAACACAACTATTCAATGCACAATATGCACATGCACACAACACAAGACAATACCATTTAAACGTAGCTTTTAACATGCAAATTTTATTAGTTCAATACCACCATAATGTATTGAGATTCTCGCAATACGCACCTACTGTAAAAATACATCGCCCGTTACGTAGTTTACGTTATCCGTCTCGTGTCCATCATACACCAGCGTGGCGTGTGACGTCACCCGGAAGCAGAACTGTAGGCCTAAACGTAAATAAACGTATCACATCGAAGGGGATACAATATCAACATAACTGTATAGGCGTACATAGGCAATTAAAATTGCGCATCGAGCGGTCCGTTCACTACGACAGTAGGGCGTTCGTTGTTCTCTGTGAAGACGCGTGACCCGTCACCGTCTCAACCACAACTAGAAAGCAGTCATAGCAAGCAGCAGGTACCTCCAGCAAGGCAAAGCTATTCGCCAGGTGGCGTCACCATCTTCGGTTTTGCAGCGGTTTTCTTATGCCCCCTTTAACGCAATGGTAACGAAAATTTCAAAGTGATCCAGAATCCAGGATTCCTGCCGGATCACGCCCAAAATTGAACCACTTGTAGTTTATGCCATGCCCGACATACTCTCAAAATTTCAGAAAGATCCGTCCATAACTTTTCGAGTTATCTTGCTGACTCACAGACAAACAAAGTTAAACAAACAAAAACCGGCAAAAACAGCCGCCGGCTGACGAGTGTACTAGACGGGGTCACGGTCAGCGGCGTTGTGGACTGAAGTCTGATGGGGAGGGAAAAATGCAAATTTCCTACGAAAAAGATTTTGGTGGTCAGAATTTCAATGTGCCCCTAAAATGCCCGAAACGAGGGGTTTTTAGCGGCAAGATCTGTATTTCCGAAAAAAAATTTCTGACAAGAGGAAGCTTTTCTGACAAGTTAAAAATTAACGGAAGGGGGAGGCGCTGGTGATGTGAATTCGTTGTTGATGACGTCGCAGGTTGCCGGACTGTGAGAAGGCAGCATGACAGACGTCACAGTGATACGGTCTGACGCCAGTGTGAACTCTCACGTGCTTCGTCAGCGTCGAACTGTCCGTGAACGCGCGACCACAACGCGCGTAAGTGCAGACGTACGGACGTAAACCGGCGTGTACGCGCATGTGTGTTGACAAGGACGAGCTCTGAGTGAACCGGCGCCCACAACCAGCCACGGGACACTCGTACGGCCGTTCCCCTGCAACAAACATAAAGCACTGCACACAGACGTCACAATAACATCGTTAGGGATACTTTGCAAAAGACGATGAAAATGTGTTAATTTTTGGAGAAAATGCTCGTAAACGTTAAATAGAAACGTGACCTTTTAATTTAACACTACTAAATCCACTGCTTCAGGACACAGCTTTTTCATATTCGTTTTTTCGACTTAAGACAGTTCATACACAGAACAGACGGACAGAGGAACGGACGGCGGGCGAGACTCGTAACGCGGCCTCAGCGGAATAAACAGTGTAAAATATTCTACAAAATAGGCATACAAAAGCTGAGCTAAAGAGTCGTGCGAACATATGTTGCAAGGACGCTTTGTATCTACTTTGCAAAGCTTTCTAATTGTAATGAAAAGTTTAATGATTAAGCTTTTTTTAAACTTAAAATTTTTTAGCGGTTGATCGCGTGCTTAATCGTTATTTTTCCGAGCTCTATATATTTGTATGAGAGTTAGAGTGCATACAAACCGGTGTGGGTGCGTCGATGTGCGTCCAGGTTGGACAGCTGAGTGAATCGTCGGCCACAAACTGAGCAGACGTGAGGCTTGGGCGCCGTCGAGTGACGAGCGCGTATGTGAGCACGCAGAGTGCTGGGGCGAGTGTAAGCACGACCACACACGTGGCACCGATGCACGGCGGTCGCTGAAGTCGACGCCGACTTTTTGCGCACCACCCTGTAGCAGCTGGTCTCGTCAAACAGGCATCGACGGCACGACGTAATGAGGGCTCTTTCTACGTCCCCCGGCGAAACATTAGGCAGTGTGGGCGTTGTCGTTGTGTCTTTATTGTAAGCAGCGACACAAAGTGTATGTGGCGAAGTGGTCTGAAACATGTCGTGGTGTTGTTGCGAGTTTTTGCGCACCCGGTGTTCTTCGTCCGCTTGGTAGCAGCTGATATCGTCAGACGTGCTGCCGATTTCTTGCGGAGTAAAGTTCGGCGTTTTATAATTTGTGACCGGGAAGCACTCTTCGAGCGGGCTGGATCGTACTATCGGCGTCACGGGGGAGCGCTTCCGACAGAAAGACTTGCTAATGTCACGCATCATAGATGTTGAATCTTTATCAAAGTCCAGCTGATTAGGCACTGAAAACAGCTTGTTCACAAAGTGATCGCTTTCTAACACGGCACATGACGTTTGCGGCGGATTCTGCTGAAAACCGCCCTGCTCCTGCAGCAATTTTTGGCGCATCTTGTAGTCGTACTGAATCTGGTAGCAGCTGGCGTGGTTAAGTAGCTGGCGACAGTGAACTTTGGCGGATTCTGCTGGTGAAAGGACGTGATGGGAACTAAAAATCGCTGATGACTTGGGATGACCTGAGTTATTGGAGACACGTATTAACTCTGAAGAGTCTGACGTTATGATAAAACGATTTTGAGACAACGCATTTGTTGTCTTTAGACAGGATGTTGGACTAAAATCTCTCAAGAGATCTAGCTGACAGAAAGTCCTAAACTTTTCCTGATCTTGGCTGTTGTATGGTGTCTGCAGCTGAGCGGTATTAATCGCACTCTGCTGTTGATAGTCTGCTTCTGAGAACATTCTGCCAGCAGTGGTCAGGGACGTGAACTGACTGCCTGAAACGCTGGAACACGTTTGCTCCGGGGCAGTTTGCGTCGCGGTCGAGTAATTTGAGCACCAAGTCGTGTTTGAAGTCTGCTGCGGACCTTCAGCGAAATCGAAACATTCGATTGTATGGGACGATGTCAACGGTTCATCAATTTCGTCAAACAAGACGCGAGAGGCAGGTGATGGACTCACTTGGAATTCATGTTCTCGCTGACAATTGCTGCAATCATTAGATGTCGAGATCGTGTCAACTAAACAGCCTCCAGCAGTCTGCGAACTGCAAGGAGAATCACGCTCCCATCCTGTTGATGAACCGTCACGGCAGACGTTCTCTAAATATTCGAAAATGTCGCGGCAAACGTTCGCTGTGCACGGATTGTCTCCTATTGATGTGTCGCACGTGGTTAAACTGGCAACGTGGCAAAAGTCGTTCGTATTGTTGTCGATGTGGTATGGAAAATGTGTCTGTGAACTGTACCAGGAATCCGTGCTACTTGTCGACGCATCTAACTCCAGTTTACACCCCGGCGTAATTCTACTGTAGCTGACGTACGGTGAACAGACAGGCGCTTTAAGGTCATGCCCCGGTCCAATGTCAAAGGTACAATGGCTGGAAGGAACGATCACCGGCGACGATTGCTGGATAGACCTCGTCTGAAAACTAACGCCTATACCCTGGTGATTGGCAGGAAAGAAGCTGTCCATCGATTGATGTTGAATCAAGTCAGCGACGCTTGAGCCGAGTGATTGGTCGTCATACGAACGGCAGGTTTTGTATCTGCAATGCAGTGAATATGCAATATCACTCGATTATCAGTCAATCGACGTATTATAGGGGCCTACGTGTGGCAGGGAAAAGAGACAAGAGGCAACTGCCCTAAACTGTAGCGTGTCGAAACATATTCTTTTTGACGGAAAAAAATGGTTTCCAAAAATACAGAATTTGAAGCTGGCATCTCCTATTTTAAGTAAATTTATGGGCAAAATTAAAAAAATAAGCATGCACGTATTCTGTGTAGGAAAATTGCAGTTGTTTGTCAAAAACTGCAATTTTTTGCAGCGCAGACGTTTTAACCTACGACGTTGTTGGCGTTAAAGACCATGCAGCAAGCACGGTCTCGTTTCGAATATTGCGAAATCGAGCCCCAACAATACAGTATAACAATAACAGTATTTTATAAAAGGTCTGACAAATTCTAACTCACGAGAGCAGCACAGTTAGTTACGAAAACGCAAATAAAACCAGTTAACAAAAAGTTATTATGTAAAACGCATTTCCTGCAGTTAGCAAGGAACATATTTTGTGTTTGGTCAAAAAAACTAAATACAGAAGACCTGCTTAGAAAAAGGGTGAATTGAGTCGAGTAGAAACAGCAGCGTTTTGTGCTTCAGCATTTTCAACACATGCTACTATCAGAACGTTCATACTATTTACCTTGCATAATGAAACAAGTAAAAGCAGAACGGCATCTCATACATTGCACATTTGTATACTTCGTATACCTTGCTTTTGCAAAAAGAAAGGTAAGCTAGGATTTTTAAATTGCCAAAAGTATATATTAACAATTTGACTAAAAATGCTGGCAAACGTAAGCGTAACAACCTGTTGGTGATGCAGTGGATTCCGTTGAAATGCGGCAGTGAATTGACGACATTATGAAAGTGTGCATTGCTGAATGATTCAAGCTGCTGACGTGGAACTTCGGTCGACAAACAGCCTTCCATGTTGACACCCTGCAACAAAAATATTATACAGCAGACACCCTAAAACCACCCCCATTCTGTTGGGTAGCATAGGCCCATATCCAGTGATGTCGTGGGTTAAAAAAGTAGGCGGGCCAAAAAAATTGTAATTTCTTCGGCAGATACCGCAAATTTCCGATAAAAAATTATGGGTGCTTATAATTTAAATTTTGTCCTTAAATATCATAAAATGTGGGTTTTAGCCCTAAATTTTGCATTTTTGAACAAAAAGATTTTTGACTATTTTCCGACAGCTCAAAATTTAGAGAGGGATTCAATAGCTCCCTACCCAGCTCCATGGCCACGACGCCACCACCCCTGTCTAACAAAATGTTATATGCCTATATATACTTGGCGTCACACGTCGGATGTTGCTATACACTATAGCGTCTCATTCCATCTAACGGCTTTAGCAGAGAGCAAGAGTGTGACGGACAGACGGACCACATTACGACACCATTTGTGGCAATAGCGGGCAACACTGACGCTGCCTGAAACGAATGCCAAAGACGAGAATTTATATAGCTAGTGCAGGGCTATCATGTCGCTCAGTTCAGCAGTTCTAGGCTATGATCGGAATGACAGCGTGTTAGGCTATAATCATTGTGATTTTTTTACTTAACTCAAGTGAGTAATAATTATTGTAGCCTATTACAAAAATTATGCAAATTAATCACAACGTATATGACTAATAAATTACTGCTGAATTTTGTTGTTGAACTACATTGACAATAATAAATTTTATCAACTTGTTTTATGCGTGATTTAGAGAATATTTTGCCGTCATATTTAGACTTTTTAGAATACGATACAAGAGTATTATGTAGCTTACAGTAAACTAGCAAGTACAAAATTAATGTTTTTACAATTTTGTTATCAACGCCAAAAATACCTGTATATAGTCGAAATATAGCTGCAATGAAGACGCGGTCAAACAGATTTAAGTCGTCAGCAGGTGTTCTGACGTCACCAAGTGATGGCAACCTTGGCAACGCGCGCAGTCGCTGCAGCCAGTCGGCATCGAGCGATTTCATTGGTTGCCTGGACTCGTCGTGAATGTTCATTGACTCTCGCTACCATGTCTTTAATAATAATGAACGGCCGTTTCTGCAGCACTGCATTTATAGGCCTATGTGGCATGAGTTTGCGGAGCGACATTTCAAACCACTGCGCTAACTGCTGCTAACTGTGATAATGTTGTCACCATATGCCTATAGCTTGCTCTTCAAATAACACTCTTTGACTGCGATAGCATAGGATACTTGTTATTATGATAACACGAATCGAACTTAATATTCAGGCCTAGGTCTAACAGCTCAGCCACATTTCGACAATATTTTAACCGCACGTGCATATTGCACCAAATCACTGATCTGTTCCAGGGCCAGATTTAGCTGGTGGGAGGCCTAGGGCCCAGTGGCGTATTTGGTAGCAAAAGTTATGCAAGCCAGGATTGGCTATCGAATTACGGGGTTTTAAAAATTGAGGGGGTTGGTGGGAGACCCCTGTTGGTGGGAGGCCTGGGGCCCGGGGCCCCCCGCACCCCTAAATCCGCCTAATCCCTAAATCCTAAATCCCCTAAAATAGATTCTGTTCCACGAGCAGAACATAGAGAATAGAAATGCTTCACGATATTGCGCCGTATAAATTCAATATTAATTAATTCACAACGACATTGACATTGTCATAGGCTGTGTTCTAATCAAGTCACCATTATGTTATATTTAAACGAATATATGCAGCACCATAACTAATTATTAAATTGTTACACGTCGAGGCTATACATTGGAATTTCGGTAAGGGTCTAACGGGCCTATAGGTTATTGTTTTCGAACGAAAATGAAAACGGGCATTCTCATTATCGATTTTCGCTTTATGACAAAAATCGAAAATAATTTCGCGTTTTACAAACATGATACCTACTGTAAGTATTATGTTCGTCAACTTAAACACGAAAATATTGTTGATTATAATTGTCCTGTGGAGAAATGGCCAGACTGAGTTAGCGTGAGTGACTTGGCGTGGTTAGATAGCCTACTAAGTTACTTAGTATATTCGCGAATGGTCATCAGTCTTGATTACTAACTCAGCTCCAAGTATACATGTACATGTTGAACAGTGAAGCAACTCTGGTCGATGTGTTAAACGATGCTACCACTAAGCGATATGTACAATCTGCAGCAACGTCAAGTTCGTGAACCTTTTGCAAGTCGCCTGTAGAACTAATATGGGCCTCGATGCGGGTGAAAGTGAAAGTGCGATTGAAGTGCGGCATTAGCGGTTAGTGAAATCTGAGCAAAACACGACGAACGTCAGCGAGCGCCTGTAATTAGTGTTGCGTTTAACAGACCACCCACCGAGTGGCCACAGCGTGCGGGCAATTGCTTCATACAGTCGCACGTGTGTTTCCTTCTTATGCCGTGACCACAGGACACTGCAGAACGACACATGCGATTACACACACTGCTTTCTTTGACTCTGTGACTACTTTATTCAGCGTTCATCAAACTTAATTTTGTTTTCGCATTTTAAAGCTTTTTACGTTGCATCCTGTGCTATACTGCCCGACGCCCAATTACTGAAACAGAATTTAGTGACAACAAAAAATAAAGAACAAAAAATTGTTTTGCTTAAAAAATCAAAAAAACGTCTTAAAATCTGATAGGCCCTAAAGCTGTGCGGTACGACGTACGTTGTCGGTAAGTTTACAAATTTTAAATATTTTCAACCTGTCTGTTATAATGTTTGCGTTGTCAAAGATTGCGCTTGTCAACTTTTTTTAATTAACCGAATATGATGATATATTCTAAAAGCACTGGACCCAGTTGTACTTCTGTATGCCTATTTGTACGCCAACGAACGCATAGACTTATGTAGGCCTATACGCTATAGGTCTACATATACACTGGATGTTCATTAACGCCGTGTTTGCACAGCATCAGTGATGTTCAATCGCGCGTTAACTCGCGGCACTGAAGTCCAGATAGGCCCTACTGCGTGTCTCAAGTTGTCGCCGTTTGAACAACTCTTGCATTTCAAACCTGTGGACCTTTTGTAGATCGTCGAACGTGCCGATAGTAGTTCTAATCATCTACATTGATTTTCGATAACTTAATTAACGCGGTTAATTCCCTATCGTCTCATTTTAAGCGAGAACTCGCATTGTGGTCCATTCGTTCGCTGTAAAAGGAATACCGTAATATATTGTGTCAGTAGCCTACTATATAGGCCTAACCATAGCATAATGAATCCAGGGATCGTGCAGTCGCCTCCGTGTTCTTGCGCATAGGCCTAAACAACAAAGTATGACGTCTTCGACTGGGTTTTATTTTGCATGCAGAATGACAGTAGTAAGTGGGGTTGTAGGCCTATTAGAGAAGCACTCGAAGTTAATTGCAAGGGCTGATTTTCGGTCGCGCTTATGGTACAAGGTTGTGTCTGCAGTCTGTCGTCCGTTGTCTGTGAGTCTGTTGGCTGTTGTCTGTAACGAACGGTAGGCCTACGCATTTACCAAAAAAAACTGTCTGAAGAAGCAAATTGGGTTGCCGAGCGCTACCTGTGCAGTCGTACCAATACGGACCCTTACGATCCTCCATTCTTCCAAACGGGCCGGGCACTGACAGCACCACCAAATAATTGCATTGCAAATCGCGGCCAAACCGGATTCAGCGGCATTGCTACTAGAAAACTTAGGCTATAAAAAGAAACTTATCAAAGTCTTATCCAAAGGTACCATTTCTGGCCCCTATGACACCTGTTCTCTCAAAATAGGGGGTCCCTAAACCCAAAATTCGCATGACACGCACAATCGCGCTGACGTTAAACTGTATTACTCTGCCGCCAGCATCTAGATCAAAAAATATTCAGACCACTCAATCACTGAAAACCTGTTATTCATTCTGGCATTAATCATTTATTTAAGATCCCACGTTGACAAACTGAAATGACGCACTAACATGCTGCAGCGAGTGAGCAGCTCTGAGCAGGCCCGTCGAGAGCCACAGCGGGGCCCGGGGAAACATAGCCGACCGTACTGCTTGTCAGTGACCTGCTAAGTCATCTAAAGTCTATATTTTCATTTAATCTGAAAAGGCGCATGCCATTTTCTATTAGTAATTAATACGAACCTTGGCCGTATATCTCACCGTTTTCGAGACATTGCCACTTTTCCGTTGAAAAATGCACATTTTTACCCTCCCCTTTTATTCAACCCCGAATTTGAAAATAAACTAGATCGGTAAAATCTTGAACTAGATCGTCAAAATTTTGCTTGCCTATGTTTATGACACAAGGCTAATCTATTCGTGTAAAAGTTTTCCCTTACGACCTACCCGTTATAGCCAGGGTACATCCGTTACAGACGACAACGACGGACAGACGGACAGACGGACAGACGACAACCGTACCAATAGCTTGACCGTTACTTAAGTAGGGTCGGCTAAAAATCAGTCAATGTTTTACGGAGCTGTTTAAAATAAAAAGCACAGCTGTTGCTAAGATAGCCGACCGTACTGGTTGTGAGTGATCTTCACGGTCATCCAAGGTCGATGGTTTTCATGTCATTTGAAAGCCAATATGCCACTTTTTATTAACGATCAATAGTAACCTTGGCCTATCTTTCACCGTTTCCGAGATAAGGCCAGTTTTTTTACATATTTTACTCCCCCCGTCCATTTAACTCCGAATGTACTAAATCGCTGAAATTTTGGATGCTTAGGTTTATGACACAGGGCTAATTAGGCCTATTCGTGTAAAAAATTTCCCTTCGAGCTACAGGCTACCGAATAGGTAGGCCTACTACATGTACGTCCGTTACGGACAGACAGACAGATGAACGACAACCGTACCACCAGCTCGACCGTTACATAAGTACTGTTGGCTAAAGAATTAAAGCACCTTGTTTTCGGGACACGGTGCAGTTGATAGCGTACAGGTAACCAAAATAATTTGGATAAATGTGCAAGTCATTTCACTATAAGCGCATATCAAGGCGAAAAGCTGAAAAGCCCAAAACTATTTTCGGCCGGGGTTAGATACGCCACTGAGGAAGCATACGACGTTTCCCTGGGTTCCATTAGTCAGCTAGAAAAGGAATATTTCGTCCTTAATTTTACCCGACTGTAAACTTGCAGATGGTACTTTTGATCGTTCTCGGCACGGCGCCTCTGGTGCCTAGGGATTGCAATCCCGGGATCCCAAATGCCGGGATTTCGGGATCCCAACCGTTTTCGCCAATCCCGAATCCCGGGATTGGCAAGGCCCCAATCCTGGGATTTCGGGATTACAAAAATTGAAAAATTAGCTAAAATTGTACATTTTCGCGTGCTAAATGATACAATTACATACGTAGGCTATTATATTGTAGGCGTCTGATAAATAAAATATTTCATGTGCGCTATCTAGACTCCTATACTCGACCTTTGCTCTGCATTGTAATTTGTATTTTGACAGTCACCATCACTACTTAGGCCCTACAGTTTAGAAATACCTTACATAGGGCATTTAGCTCACCATACATCCTTTGCATATGGCCTAGCCTAATAAATTAGGGCTATGTTCATTAGGAATACCAGAATACCAAAATAACTACAAATCTGTAGGCCTAAGTCTAATCCCAAAACGGGATCCCGGGATACAGGGATTACAAATTTCTTAATCCCATATGCCGGGATTGAGAATTCAATCCCGGGATTGCAATCGCTAATGGTGCCACTGACTAATTTTGACTCTATAGCGCTATTGACGGGCATGGAAAAGAAGCTTTTGCTATTTCATGAAAATTAATGGAAAATTAGATCAATTATAATTAATCAATATGTTTCTTACTAGATTCAAGTAAATCTCAGCCAAGATGAACACATGAAGTGATGCTAATCGAGTAATCGTCCCATCTCTCAGCACTCTGCTCTCATCACGGTACAATGATGTAAGGTTTTTCGGTCAAAACTGGTATTTCGTACCACCAAAAAGAATTAAACTTTGTTAAATTTCTATGTATGTTTACATGTCGTTGAGGTCAAATTTTGGAAGACGTTTTATTATAATTGTTGAGTTAGTATTGTTCGAGTTCTGTGAAGTATTTCAGTAAAGAACAGGTAACTGCTAAGTACAGTGGATAGACGTATATTGAATGAATGAATATGTCAATTTGTATAGCGCCCAATTAGAGAAGACCTCAAGAGCGCTCGCAGCCAAATAAATGAGTTTTGAGTTTTTTTCGCAAATGTATCTCTGGACAGTGATGAAGTCCGCAGGTCGACGGGGAGGCTGTTCCAAGTGGTCGGGCCAGCCACGGCAAAGTCCTTCTGACCGATCGTGGTCCTTGTGCGCGGCACGACGAGTGCCCCGTTGTTTGTCGACCGCAGCTGCCACCTGCCGACGACGGGCGTTGGTAATTTGCGGAAATGCGGAATGCGGAAAGTAATTTGCGGAATGAAATCTGCGGAAGTAGGCTGCGGAATGGTGGGTAATATGCGGAATGACCGACCAACCGATCAATAACGCCCCCGGCCACACTCGGCATTAATTGCCACTAGTTACCAAGCAACGTAGGCTACTGTACGTGATATCTCATGCTTAGATTAAAATACAAAAATACAGCACTGTCATATCTCATCTTTGTTGTTTTAAATTATTAGAAAATAATTTATTGATTGCTTGCTAATTGTTTAAATTATAGGCCTATGTTTCTGAACTGTTATATTATTTTACTTTATTTCATTTTGATATTTATTTTCTTATATTTTACTTCTAAATATTAAAATTCATATTTATTTTCATTATTCATTTATTTCATGTATGTATTTTTTAAAATTTAATCAAATAATCGGTTGCAATCGCTAATTATTGTGTAATTTATGCTTTAATGTATTAACTTTGGATTAATAATAGCCTAATAGACGATGTCAAGTCATTTTACGTGAAACAGCAGCGTTACATTACTATAAGCCTAAATAAAAAATACATTGACCATCATCATTGCAACTCAAGACATACTAATTATGTAAAAATGTATATACACTGTGTCCCAAAAAAAGTGATAACATTACAGATTTCTTAATTACATGCAATAATCTTTACCGAGTCAAATATAATTTTATAAACATATACCTGCATGTATTGCAAACAGTAATGCAAAGTTTCTGGAGAATTCATCTTAGCGTTACTCAGAAATCAAACTGCAAACGAAATGACACAAGGTGCGAGTGCACAACTATTCAATAACAACTAGCTATCAGTCAAACAATGACCATGTTTAAATCTGATGTTCAAAGTGTCTGCCTTTTTCGCGGATACAGTTACACAGACACCGTCGCCACTGGCCGAATGCTCTGTCAATGATACGCTGATCAAAGTGGTGCCATTCGTCAATCAGTCGCTCTTTCAGATGGTCGACGTCACGGATCCGGCAACGGTACACGCGCTCTTGCAAAATGCCCCAGATCGCGTAGTCAACC
>Ga0209671_1003666_pt1 | contig 14884 bp, 8 predicted proteins | sample WorMetHERISLAND2_2_FD_187401 | JGI IMG/M metagenome (GOLD analysis project Ga0209671, IMG submission 187401) | Marine gutless worms symbiont microbial communities from Max Planck institute for Marine Microbiology, Germany - Olavius geniculatus... | ecosystem: Host-associated > Annelida >... | reverse complement strand
GAATACCACGTTGTTGTTGCAGGTATTCCTGCGCAGCCGCTGTACGGCTCCCCGGCTGACTACAACCACTGCACAACAACAACCACAACAACAACTACGACAACTGCAACTACTATTACTGCTACTACAAGTACTAGCTACTCGGCTGACTACGATCCGCCGAGTTATGATGACGCTGTGTTGGCGGCCAGTTTGCCGTCGTCACAGCTGGAGAAGAAGAGCAAATAGTTTGCTCCATTCAGTGGTGTCGTGGGTTAAAAGGTCGACGAAGCAAGAAGTTGCAATTTTTTGACAGAAAGCTGCAGATTTTAGACGGAAACTTGACACACAGCTACAATTTTTCGACAAATAAGATTATAGTTGCTCGTCCGTAACATCCTGATGCCCCATCAAAATGGTGCAAGCTATAATCACAAAATTTTTATTAAGGGCTACCGCCAAAACTCTAGTTTTTCGTTAAAAAATTGTGACGCTAAGTGAAGGGTTTCCCCTGGAACGTCAAAGAGGGTTACCCATCTAAAAACGTGTTATTTTATTACTATTAGCTTGTTTAGCGTAAAAACGGTTGCAGTTAGGCACAAAATTTGTTTACTGACGTGCTACAGATTTGGTCTGTCTTTTCGTCTAGGTGTATATCTTTTTGTATGATTTCATTTTACTGTAGCTTTGTCAATGCTTGCCATTTTAAAACAAGTGGGTAGACGATCGATAAACGATCGATTATAACAGGAGTTGAATATCACTGTAAAGTGTAAACGCTAATATTGAGGTCCACTTATACATGTAGATTACTTTAATTGTTACGACAATGAGGCGTTTACACAGAATGCACAAACGAAAGCGGACAAAAACATAACATAGCAGCAATGCCATAATTTTAAAATTTAAAATTTAAAATGGCTGAAAACAATACATATGTTTAAAGAGAAGGTGTTTTATGAATTTTGTCTTTGAACGCGGCTAATTCTAACAGTAGCTTACTGTTGTTTACGTGAATGTCGGGGGTGTGTTCATTGTCAGCTTCTTCGCTTTAATTGATTATGGCAATGGGTGTCGTTAACGGTTGGCGTATCCGTGTCTGTCTCGTACGGTGTAAACGAGTGATAACCAGCGAGGTGTCACAGACGAACAGATCGTCGTTTTTGATCGTGGGATTCTGTGAGATCGAGACCTCATTACGCTCGTGTTGGCTGCTGCTGTGATTAAAGCCCCTCCCTCTGACAATTGCGAAGTAGCTTGACAAGAGGTATAAGCGAGTAGCAAGCAAGTTTTGTTAGGCTAATCATTTCGATTACTGACAGAGTGGGGTCGATAGACTCGTCTGTATCATGTGACAAAACAGACAAATCTCGTGCAGCAGTGAGCGCGTGCAGACTTAACTTATATGCACTCAGTTGCACTGTGTCCGGAAAAAAGTGAACCCCCTAGACATTGTACCATAGAAATGTCAGATCTGAACGAGTCTAAATATAATTTCGTGGACTTAATTTCCTATAAATTGATGAAACGGTTATCAAATGTGGGTAAAAATATTAGTTTTCAGCGGAGTTTCTAATATTGTTGAATATCGATAACAAAATATCTCCGTTACCAATATTGCGTTACATGGGCCTACTACATTGCTGGATCGGAAGTGATGTTATTGTTGGCGCAATCAACGTAAACAATACGTAACAAAATAGTATTTTCTGCAGAAATGGTGTTCTAAGTAATCTGTTGAGACGAGAGAAATGGTATGGTGCCAAAGACTTTTAGGCGTGTCTGCGATTTGCACTCATAACGGTGCTCGTACAGTTTGCCAGTTAGAACTAAAGGGTGGGCCAAAAATGGCACCGTTTTTACGCGAGACAGCAGAATGCTTCGCGCATCATAGCCATCGTCTTATGGCGTCTGTCCGTCTGTCTGTCACACTCGTGATCTGTATCAAAACGATGCAAGCTAGGATCACGAAATCTTCACTGTGGGCTTCCGCAAGGACTCTAGTTTATCATACAAAATTTCTTGCCCGTGGGTGCTGGGGTTCTCTCAAACGAGGGCGTCAAAGAGGGGTACCTCCTAAAAAGATGTTATTTTGCCGTTATTGGCTCGTTTAGTGTAAAAACGGTTGCAGATACAATGTAGTTACATACATGCTGCTTATCATAACAAGCACTAATGACAGGCTTTTTAAATTTATCAATACCGATGACCTTGAACGACCTTGAAACCCCCAAAAGGGGGTTTTAGTAATTTTGTTTGCAATTTTTGGCTGCAGCGCACATTTCAACAATGAATTGCAATGAAATGGTTAAATATAGACCAAGACAACCTGCGTGTAAAATTTTTAGCATTAAAAGTAAATTTTAGCAGTTAGTCCCGACCCCCTAGGTTCAAGGAGGCCGGCGCGGGTGGGCGTCAAAGACAGATATTTCCCTAAAAAGTGGTTATTTTATCGCAATTATCTCGTTTAGCGTGAAAACGGTTGCAGATAGGCACAGACATGTTGCACATGATAACAAACATTGGTGACGGGCTTTTTAGATTTGTCGACATCGATGACCTTGAACGACCTTGAAACCCCCCAAAAGGGGTTTTTAGTAATTTTGTTTGCAATTTTTGGCTGCAGCGCACATTTCAACAATGAATTGCGACAAAATGGTTGGAGATAGACCAAGACAACCTGCATATGAAATTTTTACCATTAAACGTAGATTTTAGCAGTTCAAGTTTCGACTCCTAGGTTCAAGGAGGCCGGTGTAAGCGGGCATCGAAGACGGCTACCCCATAAAAGTAGTTATTTTACCGTTATTGGCTCATGTAGCGTGAAAACAGTTGCAGATAGGCAGAGACATGCTGCTTATCATAACAAGCAATAGTGACAAACTTTTTTTCTGGTGTAAACATTAATGACCTTAAATGACCTTAAACTTCTAAAATCGAGGTTTTAGTGTTTTTTGCAATTTGTGGCTGCGGCGTAGATTTTAAGAGTGAATTGCGTCAAAATGGATAGAAATAGATCAAGACAACCTGCGAATAGGAACTGCTAAGGCTGTCGCGCGTCTCATGAGCTATGCTCAAATTACTTGTTTGTACACTTTATAATTTTACCAAATATTAACCAAAATTTTTTTGCTGTCAAAATCAGAAAACAATTGGTAATAAAACTATCACTACAGACCCTACCACACCTCAATTGTGTTGATATACTACCTTGTGAAATGTCAGACCATGCACTCAAGCCGACGACGCCACTGATCAAAGTTGATCCAGCCTGGCATGTGGCCCCTAAACAGCCCGGACTTAAATCTGGTTAATTATGTTGTTTGGGATGTTCTTCAGCGGACGATTTATCAATATTGAAGATTCACGACAGTCAACCAACTGAAGCAGGCGATCATCAATGAGTGGGACAAACTGCCGCAGCGTTTGGTTAATCGCGCTATTGGTTAGTGGCGTCGCCGGCTTGAATGCGTTGTCTAGCAGCAAGGCGGACACATTAAACATTTGATGTAAAAACTGTAAGACGTGACTTTTTAGACAATAACTGACACAACAAACACGCTGTTTCTTTGTTAATTTTTTAAAATACATTGTTGCAGAAGTTGTCTTGTTTTCACTTGTTACTCTTAAAACACTGACATGTCACAATGTAGTGTAGCGACACACTTGAGGTTTGGTGGGATCTATAGCGATAGTTTTATTACAAATTGTCTTCTGATTCTGTCAATGAAAGAATTTTAAAAATAGGTCATTATTTGGTAAAATTATAAGGTGTACAAAAATCGGTGTCATTTTTGGCTTACCCTGTACATGTCCGTGAGGTTGCTCAATAATGGACACTTCACGTTTTAGGTTGACTTCACAAAAAGCCGCTGTACTATTGTTTTCGTCGGCAGATTTAACTAACATTTGGCACTTAGATTGACAATAGGTAAATGCATTGTTGACCTAAACTATGCAAAAATCGGATGCTGTTTGTTAAAGTTACGTAGATGTACCTCTGGTTTACTTATGTATCGCCATATTGGTAACGGCGATATTTTGTTTTCGATATTCAACTATTAACAACGCCGCTGAGAAATAATATTTTTAAAGAAATTTGGTAATCGTTTCATCAATTAATTGGCAACTGAGTGTACAAAATTTTTTTAAAAATTTGTTTATAGCCTATTTGACATTTTATTGTACATTGTTCAGGGGTTTACTTTTTTCCGGACACAGTGTTGCTTCTCCACATTGTCTATAAATGTAAACATTCTACACTTTGTTTCAGAAATTGAGACACTTTTATTTACTTGAATAACTCCGTAAAAATTATCCGATTTTGATTATTTTTTGGACACTCAACGTCATAAAAAACTTGACATAATGAACTATAGTTTAGACAACTTCACCTTAATAGTATGCACTACCTTGTGAAATGCAAAATTCGTAGTTTGGCCGTTAACAACCATGAATTCATACTGGCCCACATCTAACTCTGCGAGGATATAATGATATAATCATCGCACCTAAAAGCAGCTGGTGAATATGAGTTGTGACGCGTACCGGCACACAGGATAAAAAGCACGAACGGCAATAACAACATACATTATGCGGCGACAGAAAATTGCAGTTTATAATATGCACTGTTAATGTTTTGCGGTGTAGGTATAGATATGGAGGATACAAAATGCAGGCTGAGCCAGAATAAAACACGCAACACGATGACTGTGTGTGGCGTTCGGCGTGACTGGGCCACAATGCTGTCAGAATGCCTAAGTAAATGAATAAAACCCAACACACGATATTGAGGTTTTAAGAGCTAAAGCTAACGTTATTAATACTATCGAACCAGCTTAACAAAGCAAACAACATTCTGAACGGTCCAAGAACAGGATAGACAGAGGGACAGACGGACAGACAGAAAAACTAACGAATACACGACTAATCAACTAAGGCTAACACCGTAAGCCTACAGCAGTCGCACGACTCGCCGCCTTAAACTCCTATCAAACTACGCTAATTCTACTCTATTCCTAAACTACACAACTCGAGGACTTAAGTTAAACTCAGCTGCCTCAACATAACTCTAGGACTTAAGCCCACTACGGCTGCCTAAGCAAAACAACTAAAACCACGCTAGCATCACGCAAGCGTGTGACTCGTTCAGATATCAGACGGCGAGTGACGGCTGTACGCAGTTTTAAGGGAACCCGCATAGCAGACCCAGTCCCGTAGTCACGTAGCCCGTACAGCCTGCTTGATTGTGACACTGTGTAATGCACAAATATTTTTATACCACATTTTCCTCGTTTATTTAGTACACAGCACTTCGTAAACATGCTTAATTTTGCTGCATTTAGTTAATATTCAGCGAAGTGCTGCGGCATCAAAATCAATATTGATTTTCGCTAGTCATAAGCGTATGCCGAACTTCTGAAATATATTTTCAATGCTGAAAAACACTGTTAAGTGCTGCAGAAGCTAATTAGCTAACAAAAATGATAAACAGCTTGATTTTACCAAGCTAAGCTTACAACTTTTCCCCCAAAATTGTAACAATCGTTTGGTATTTAAAACCAATTTCTTGCAATGTCTGAATTCACATTTGGTTTTCCTGGAATATTTTTCCCATCACCGAATTTGTAGTCTTAACCTCGATTACGACTTGAAATATTGAAAAGCTTATTATTTAAAAAAACAAATAACTACCCTTATGTCACAGTAACATCACTACAAAAATGATATTGAGCACTTGATTACTTTAAGAAAAAAGTTTTTCTTTTGTACAGTCTGTGCAAAATTCGTTCCATCACTTTGGCGCAGGCCTAGGTCAAGTAAGCCATTCACAGCACAAATCAGCACACTTTTACACTGCTATACAAACAAGCAGAATTTGGCAGAAAAATATTTGCGCATTTCTGAGTTATCGTAATTTTCGTGTTAGCGTATTTTTTTGGTTTACCCTGTATAGCCAAATCATTTTAGACGTTATTTATATAATTGGCGTGCGGTAGGATGTAGCCTGTCTGCATTCGGCATATCCTCGTGTGACCGCATCGGTGCTCATTTCCGCCAGGTCTCCGCTGCTGAAACGATCTGTGTGCAAGGTTTGTGTTCAGACGACGAACAAAGAACATATGTTTGGGGCTATCAAAACTAGAAATTTCTGTTAATGGTCAGTTGCGTATGGGACGGCGTACAGTTTTCAAGTGACTAGCTTAGATAAAAAATAAGGGGAAAAAGAAAAGACTACCATACTAGCGCTTATTTTTCACTTTAAGCCCTGGTATGCTGGTGACACTTTCAGCATAGGCTAGCAAAATATACTCGATAGTCCTAAATTTGAGATTTGCCGTTATAATTGCGCTGTTGTTTTTCATAGTTTAAAGGATTTAAGTATTGTCTGATTGACGATAGGTCCGCCCGCCTAAGTATACAGTCGCTAAAATCGTTTCGTCATATCTGTCTTTTTCGTAGCAAAACAAAGTCGAGATCATGTCGTCGATGGGCATACTGTTGCTGCTGCTGAGCATGTGCGCTGTAGCCGTCATGGCGTCATCAGAGTCCACGAATAACGTCATCGAGCCAGGTGGCGGCGGCGCCAGCAATGAGGACGTGCTGGATCTGCTGATGGAGATGCATGTTGCACAGCAGTCGTCCATGGGACAGCTGCAGTCAGCCATGTCCCAGCTGCAGAGTGCCAGTGCCCAGCTCCAGCAAGATGTTCGGGATCTAACCGCTGCCGTTATGCAGCAAAATGGAGGTCAGGTCAGCTGAGAAACTGTCCAACAGAAACGTACAACCTCAGAGATTAGCTAGCTAGCTGAACCTCAAAGTGATGTACAGTGATTCCGCAGCAGCATGTTGATATTATATTTGGACTTTATATGAAAGAAAGCTCTGACGCTGGCTAATTCAGTGTGTACAAAATGCGCTCAGTAAAAAGATTACCGCTAAATTATATCCTACACATGCTACTATGTTAACATAAAATTATGCAGTGCAATATACGTGCTCGGGTACTTGTCCGTCAACCGCACCCGAATTATTCTTGTTAAGGGTAACGCTAACACCGACACTAACCCTAACCCTGACCCTAACCCTAACCAGCAACCCTAATTCTATCTCTAACCTTAACTTTATCCTTAGGCCTACTCTAGCAGTTAATTCAGGTGCAGATGAATTAACGGACAAGTACCCGTGCTCGTATAGACCTATAGGGTGTGGCAGAAAAAGTGAACCCCTAAAGTTTTTTGCTGTTTTCTCAGCAACCGTTTAGAATTTTAATTTGAAATTTTACAGTTTTATTGAATGAAACCTTTTACATCTAACTGCATAAAAATCTGTTGATATTTGTCCACAAAATGCATAGGTAAAAACATTTGAAAATCACGGTGAAGTTATGAGGTATACAAAAAACTGTGCCATTTTTTTGGTCCCACCCTGTATATCCTATCCTCTTATGATGTCTCATGGAATCGGTTTAATAAAATTTGAAAAAAATAAATTAGAAACTGCAATTGGTGTTATGCACAGGCTGCCCTGCTGGCTTCACGTACATTGCGTCAGTGGGCAGCTGCTACAAAGTGCTGACGAGTAAACTGGACTGGACCGCTGCCGGAAGGCAATGTCGATCAGCACACTCAGACGCGCACCTGCTGGTCATCAACGATGCACAGGAACAGTCTGCAGTCGCCGCACTGCTCGGATCCCTTGACCGTCAGTTCCTGCGTCTTGTCTTCTTTATTGTATCGCTACGCACATAGTCAAGCCTATCCTGACCGAGGTTGTGCGTATGGGGGAAAAGTCACACTAATTCGATTTTCAGAAGCAATTCTCTAGAGTCCAGAATTTCAAAACACAATAGTATGTCAGAAAATGTTTTCAAAAAATTTTAGACTAAATTGTTTTGCCCGCAAATAACGGAGACCAAATTTAAAAATAAAGCGGAAGTGCACAAAATTGTCTGTATAGAACCTATATTGTCAGAAGTCAACAGACCGTCATCAAAAATTTGCAAAATGTTACAAAACTTTCCAGGAGGAACGCGCACGGCTTAGACAAAAATAAGTTAGGCCTACGTGTGAATTCCATCTTTTTACGTCGCCATTTTTTGTTTATAGAATGAACTGAATAATCGTGAAAAAACACAAACAATTATTACTAAATTAATTCATTTTGTTAGTTACTTGAACGTGTCTATGCTTTTAGAGACAACGGAGCGTGCGTGCGAATCTGCCGGGGAATTGCGTTTCTGGACGGCCGGTCAACGCCGCACCCCGCGTAGCAGAACATTCGTCTGGCGTACAGATGAGGACCAGGCGATGACATACACCAACTGGGGTGGCAGAGAACCCAGTAGTCGTTCAGAGGGCTGTGTGGAGGTGAGAAGAGCTCATTCTTACCAGTGGAACGACCGCCAGTGTAGCGACAGAGATTGCCCCATCTGCGAGGTAGAGGCCACCGTTGGCATGTGAGCATATAGCCTACTTCTTGCATCAGCTGCTTCGAGTCCGAATTACATTTCGGACATTGCCGCGAAATAAATGTAGGCCTATAGTTATCGTATAGCATAGCGAAACATTAATGTAGCGTTCTATGTAGATTTGAGGTGACAATTTGTTAACCCTTTCTGGCTATTGGCCATTATTATATTTGCGTTCACCTTTCTTGTCGTAAAATAGGCCCACCACCCACGGCCACGGATTGGACAACAGATAAGAATGATCCTACCGGCCTTGACTCAGTGGCGTAGCCAAAAATGTTAATTGCAGGTCTCGCCTCTTCCCCTCACTTTCTTTCCCTCTCCCTCTCCTTTACTCTCCCCTCTCATCCCGTACTCTTTCCTCTCTTCCCCTTTTTTCCTCTTTCCTCCCCTACCATCCCCTTTTCTTCTCTTCTTCCCGTTAGAAGTATGGACCCCTAAATTCCAGCTACATGGTTTTGGGGAGTGCTGTGAGCTTCCCCAGCGGGGTCGTAAGCAAAGCCCCAGCCAAAAATCGACTTTGGTGCATTATAGCCTAGCCTTAAAATATAAGACTTGGTGGCAACAATGTTAATTATTTTCTTGAGTCTATAATACCTTTTTCAATCAAACACTGAGATTGGGACCTGGGCTCCCTGAACCCCCCCCTGTCCACGCCACTGCCTTGACTTCACTGACAGGAGAGGATGGTGGATGTAAGTAAGCTAGTGGTCTTGAACCTCTTAGCTAGTCTTGAATGTCGAAAAGAAAATAGGTCTTTCTTGGGCGGGACATAAGATCTAATTTGGTCTTAATCCGACCTTACAAGACATCATTATGACGTTCATCATTTGCAGAGCCGTCTTTTGCCAGCGCGGGGCCCTTGGCACTAAGTTGCCCGCGGGGCCCTTAACACCACATTACCTAATACCCCTAATACCTGTGACCACACTACACGACAAACTGTAAAATAAACCTCTCTCTGTAATAAGGTAGGTCCGTATCTTGTGTGTTTGTAGGCCTTCAATTTCGCGAGCAGAGCGAGCGAAAAAAAATTTGGGCCCTAGATTTTAGCTGCTCCCCCCTCCCCCGCAAAAAATCTTGATTTTTCAATTGAGTTTAAGTTGTAACAATAATTCATCCCTGAGGCGATTAAAATTGATTAGACTGATTATCGATCCATCGTCCGTTGCGGCGATCACCACCATAGCGCGGGGGCCCTTTGAGGCGCGGGGCACTTGGCACAGTGCCAAGGTGCCACCCCCCTAAAGACGGACATGATCATTTGTCATTTTTACATCAACGTAGATGTCATAGTTGCAGTTGCACTAACGCTCAGAGCAAGTTTGACGGCATCTAGATTGGTTGGCGACATGGTTAGAAGATGGGAATGGTTGACGAGAATAGGAGCATACTGTAGGCCTATCGGATAAATTGCGTTAATGATAGGGGTTGGTCCAGTTGATACGTATGACAGGCATAGGCCTACTGTTCAGCATTAGCATAGACTTGCTTTATGTGCTTGTGCTTGCTTATGCTTATGCTTGAGTGTGATGCGATATTATTCTGCTGATTCTACTGTGCATTATAATCGTTATCATTATAATGAAGTCAGTCAATAGAAGTTGATGATAATTCTTTTTCTGCATATGAGTTCGACATTACTAGTGCCGTCGTCGTAACAAAAAGGGGAAAACCCACCGTAAATTTCGGGTTGCAGAAAATCTTCTTGTTGTCGAAAAAAAATCGTACACAAATACTAAATTTCATGCTGAAAAATTCTGCGGCAAGAAAGATTTAAAACACCCGAAATCCCCTCTGTCGAAAATTTGCAGTTTCTGCCAAAAATTGCAACTTCCTGTCCCAACTATCTTTTCACCCACGGCACCGGTGATTAGGCCAACTACATGGATGATTAAATTCCCACTGTGTCTGCAGTAAGGTACGAATGAAACACTGAGAGTAAATGATATTCCACTATCAGAGTTGTTACTTCCTTTCACAGCTATCCGTCATTCACAAAATTGTTGGACACAAAAATGTTCCAGTTTACCGTAATAAAGATGTCGTGCAGACTTAAGCCTATCCCACTGGAAAGCTCAAGTCGCTCGATCCCCCAGACCTCCTAGATGGATTTGAAAGGTCCTACTTCTAAGAAAAAAAGGAGGAAAATGGGTGAAAAGAGGAAGGAAAGGGAGAAAGAGGGGAAAAAGGTGAGAAGGAAAAGGAATTGCTGTTCAATTATTGCTGTGCCCTCCGAAAGATCAAACTCTGGTTATCCGCTGGGCTCATTATTAATCTCCCACTAACACGTAGAGATACAGTTTTTCTAAATTTTATTACAGAAATAACCGCGAACCTACACATTCACATAAAACCGTTCAACTTTACAAATACGCAGACGCACTTATATCGTAAGTCTGTGATGGTCACAAACCATACTTAAAATAATTCTACACAAAAATCCAACTGCAAACGCACTACAAAACAAATCAACTAGTCAGTCAATAAACGTACAGCAAACATGTTCGCAAACATTTAAACTTTGCAAGAAAAGTTGACAGGAAGTCATTCAATCATAGCACATACATGAAGACCTACGAGCTATCTTTGCGCAGCGGCTCTATAGTGTCAGCCAAGTTTAGGCTACTGTACTGAACCATATCGTACACATACAAAAATAGTCTGGTGACTTGAAAGGGTTTTTTTGCTTCGTATATGCCAGCTGCGTTACGCCACAAGTAAATTGTATTATAAGCTGAAAAAATAACTATTGCAAATTAGTTCGGGCTAAGCCTAAATCAAAAATTACCAGCGGATAGTCATATTTGTTAATGCGGCCGGAGATCAGCTGAGAAAACGAAGAAACCTTGCGGTCTATTTCATACTCAACATTTAATCATACTGCACTGATGACATATATTCAAATGTGCATAAAATCGAACTACACTGACATTTTTCCTTGAAAAGACATCAACCGACTAACGCAAATATAGTTAACCAGACGAACAAATTGTGCTTATGTTGTAATTCGGCGCAAAACTGTATAAAAAGATCAGTAGGTCTACATTTATTTTGTGTAGATTCCGACGAACGTCGCTTAGCGCCAACTTCCCGACTTGCCAGATGACACTGGAGTGATACTCAGCGCTGTGACACGTAACAACGGACTGCAGTAGTACGACTAATGGAGTGTTTACACGATCCAGCAAACGTCCAGCAAACTTCCAGTAAATGTATTCAAAATACACGTGCTAAAGCTGGACGTTTGCTGGATCGTGTAAACACCCTATAAACTACCACCTACTGATGAGTGATGAGTAATGACGATGAAAACAACAACAACAACAACATAAACATGATGCAAATATCAAGCAATCAGCACAGCAATCAGCATAGTTTCAATAAAAGATTGCTAATAGTTGAAACTGAAAATTGAAAATGACGACCAGAGCAACAATAGTAACAACGCAAAAAACAATTATTGTAGCCTAATTACTGACTGTACTGTCAGTACTAGGCCTACTGCTACTGCTGCTGTTGCTGCCGCTGCAACTCTACTAACCACACCGTGTTTCAACAAAAACTAATTCCCTTGCACTATTCATCACATCTTAGCCCAACGGTGACCTATCTTCAGAATTCATTCACTGATAGACTCGGAAGCAGAAACTGCCACAAAACTATCATTCAAGTTCCCATCACATCTAAACTATTATTTTAATATTTTTGAAAAATTGCACGACCGATGCATGGCTATTGGCTACGTCAGTGTTTTTCAACCTTATTGCTGCAGCGGAACCCTACATAAGTGTGACGACCACTCACGGAACCCCATGCAATGATCCGTGAATCCAGCGGCGTATAGCCGAAGTGGAAGTTTCAGGGTATATGGGGACCGATGTCTCCAGCGGAGTCAAGAGACAAAAGAACCTGTGGGGCCTGAAAGCAAAGCACCTAAAAGCCGAGGATAAATCAGCAGGCAAAATACTTGCTGAATTTGACCGCATTAAATAATATTATTTAGCAATTTTATTTAACTCGTAAACAGCAATACGTTATTTGTATTTAAACAAAAAACACCCGACGAAGAGGTCGCCAACGGCCCAAAAATTATCATCGGATCTTTTTACGTTTTACGTTCACGGAAAGCTCAGAGGTCTAGACCCCTGCAGCCAGTTACGCTAATACACGAGGCTTTTTGTATTTTTCAGGCAGAACGTTCCAAAAAATGACAGTTATTCGATAAATGGACAAACAATTTCTTAACACTAACACTAATACGCTAAGTGTCCAGTGTTTAATGCTAACATTTTAACACTGTTAAAAACAACAAAAATATTCCACACTGTATGCAAAAGTAGATGGCTATAATCGCTAATTTGGAACTAAGCATTTAGTACGTAGTACGTCTGTGGCTTGGTCTGACGTAATTTCGTACGCCAGGTTATTTTTATTTTTTCACTGACCAGCCGCGGAATGGCGCAGAACCCTTGGCAGATGCTTGTGAAACCCTTGGGTTCTGCGGAACCCCAGCTGAAAATCACTGGGCTATGTGTTCCATAAAAACGCCGCCGCCACCATCGTGACGTAGCGGTAACGCGTTGACTGTCCGATCAACAAAGTTGCTCTACGCCGGGCCAGGTTAATACTTGGATGGGTGACTGTCTGCGGCCAGGTAAAGCATTTTGGTATGTAACCAGCTGCCGAAGTCAACTCAGCCTTCCGTCCATCCGGGGTCGGTAAATCGAGTATTGGCCTGCCGCCTGGCGGGGCGTGTTCACTTGTGTCGGATGGCAGGTAACACTGTGTGATCCCATACGGCAGGTGACGCTACGTAGCTCTATGATGGGTTTCCTATAAAAACTCATACAGTACTTTTAATCTTCAACCCTTAACCACCACCAAACATAGGCCTACTACCACAAGTATGCAGTGAAACGGTCAGTCAGACCTGTGTTAGACGAGGAAGCACTGGTGGTACATGAGGTCGAGTGTAGACTGCCAGTAGCACTAGCACTAGCACTAGCACTGAGAGATGTTGATCTTGATGATGAGCCAGATGACACAGAATCTACCTCAATACCCGCCTGTATTATACACGTGTACACACGCGGCACTGTAGAGGTCAGCGCCAAGGTCAACTCAGCCTTCTATCCCTCCGTGGCAGGCAAATCGAGTAGGCTACCGCTCTGTCTGGCTATAGGGTTAAAGCGGGGCGCGTTCACCTGTGTCGAATGGCAAGTAGCGTCGTGTGATGACTGCAATCCCATATGGCAGGTGACGCTCTGTAGCTACAAGATGGGTTAGCATTAGCGGGTTATCATTACAAGCCATGAGCGCTTTTAAACTTTTAAATGGCTAGTTGCTACATCGTTGGTTTTACGATGTCGGAAGTGGCAGCTAATTGGCATGAGCTAATGACACCGCAGCGCACTAGGCGGCCATCCATTGCCCGCATCAGCGAACAACTGGTCCCGCTTTGCAACAGACAGACATAACAACACCATGCAAATAATTTTCGCTTTAAAGCGTTCTGCTTCCCCACCGTGGTCAGCCACCTTGTCGCGGTGGTGGGGCTTCGTGTTTCAATGACCCAAAAAATTTCTAAAATCTGGAGGGCAGAAGCCAACTAAGAGCTGACCAAACCCGTGTGAGCAGATTTGCTACACGTTACCAGAGCTCTTGTGCTGGTTTTGGCTTCACAGCCGACTACGGCTTCACAGCAGTGTCGGATTCAAGGAGGGGGCAGCCGCCCCCTATCTAACTGATGCATCAAAAAACATATAAAAGTTTTGCACCAAAATGCGTTACTTTTGCATCAAATTTTAAAAAATTTCCTCCCCAGATCCCACCTTCTACCCTTCCGCCCCCTCTATTCCCTGTTTCTGGATCCGCCACTGCTTCACAGCCGTTTATTTACGGCTTCACAGCCGTCCACGGTTTTATAGCCGTTACCTGTAACCTTATGGTTACGCGCCTACGATTCGAACTTCTGTTTTGACATACGGCGCGTTACAAATGCAGACTACTTACTTACTTACTTACTTATGGTTACATTCGGGGACGCGCATTGGGCCGAACTGATACGGCCTCAGCGCTGGGCAGTGAGCAGGTGTAGGAGCCTTCCCACCCCGCAGGTAAGGTAAGGTAATTAAGGTAAGGCGTTCTGTTGCTGTGCTGTATTCTTTTAAACATGTCGTTTTCCTCTTTCATCAACCTAAAAATTCTAGTTAATGTTCTTGTAAAACGAAGACCAATAGTTTTCGTTCTAGTTCTCGTTTCAGTTACCGTACTAAAATATCTATTCTGGAAACACGGGATATTGAAAACAACAAAAAAACATGCAGACCTGGCATAAGTAACGTTGGGTATCAGCGGCCAGTTCAGGGTGTTGTTTGACCGCTTCTCTGAGCAGAGCAATCGCATCATTGTTCATCTGTCTCATTATATGCC
>Ga0209671_1003664_pt1 | contig 14888 bp, 11 predicted proteins | sample WorMetHERISLAND2_2_FD_187401 | JGI IMG/M metagenome (GOLD analysis project Ga0209671, IMG submission 187401) | Marine gutless worms symbiont microbial communities from Max Planck institute for Marine Microbiology, Germany - Olavius geniculatus... | ecosystem: Host-associated > Annelida >... | reverse complement strand
GCATAAGAGAAATATGATGTGGCCCGGCCAACACTACTAAACACTACTAAACATCCTTAACTGCTTATTTGTTGGAGTAATTAGACCTACTCTATTTTACAGAGGCATTGGACAGACTTCGTGTTCGTATGAACATTATCTTGTTAGAAATTTGTGGCTGTCTGTCAGAATTCTGTCAGAAATGTTGCACTTTCTCTTGGAAGATTTCAATTTTTTTGCTCTGCCTACTTTTTAGTCCACAACGCCACTGTGTACGGTCATCAACAAAACTGACTTTGAACGCCATGCCATTTATTTTATTATTTTTTGTGTTAGTAGCATTTTTTCGAGAGAAAAAAACTTGAAGTATAACATATTACTATTATTATTTAAAAGAAGCTAAAAAAAATTATAATTTTCTTTGGTTTTCTGTCAAGTGGTTTGGCTATCACAATCTCTTCTGCCAGCTGCTGCTATCATTGGGTTTTCTCTTTTTTCTGATTGTACAATATAGCATTTGTTGGCACTTAAGTTTTTTTTTGTTCTTTTGGCCAACGTCTTGTCATCTATCTGCTGTGTCCCGTAAGCATGATCCATGTCTCGATATTATGAAATTGTACATGTGCATTCATAGGTATATTTATTTGTCAAGTAGATGTCGCTGTGCGCTTTGCAACAGCTCATATAGCTGCTTTGTTGTTATTTGCGGTTTTTGTTTCTGGATATTTAGTATTTTACGCACTTTTGTTTTCTATGTGCGACTTGGCGGTGTAATATTGGTGTGCTGAACTGGTGATCGTGAGGTCTCTGGTTCGACTTCCGCCCAGTGCATTGCCAGGTAACAACCCTGGGCAAGTGGTTCACATATATGTGCCTCTGTCATCAAGCAGTATAATTTGGTACCCGGTAGGTAATGACAAGTGTTTGCAATCCCGGGATCCCGAATCCCGGCGTCCCAATCCCGGGATTTTGGAATTACAAAAATATGTCAAAAAATGTACTTTTTAGAGTGTTATATGACACAAATAACAATTCTAGCCCTTTAATGAATAAAATATTTGATGCACATTAGAATTCTTCTCCTTCTGTGCGCTGTAATTTGTGTTTTTACAGTCGCAGTCACTCCCTACACTTGCAATACCTTCCGTACGATCGGCCTCCTACATCCTCATGTATCGAATAAGTCTACTGTGTATACCAAAACAGCGACCATTCTGCAAGCCTAATCCCGAAACGGATCCCGGGATTAAATTCACAATCCACTAGTAATTGACAGTATATGGGAGAGGTGTGGCCGTCTGCTTATATAACCGAGCTGTGTTTGCACTCACTGCCAGCAGACAGAGATGAGCGTCAAGCCGTAGAGTTACGCCCAAATTCCATTACGCTGATTTTGGGACAAAGTCCGCGACAAGTTCCCGACAAAGTCGCGGACTTGTCGCGGACTCAAATCGCGAAAGTTGGCGACGTGATTTGTGTCGCGGACATTCATGATTTGTGTCCGCGACTTTGTCGGGAACTTGTCCTGGACTTTATCGTGGACTTTGTCGCCGGCTTTCCCCGTGCATTTTAACGGACTTTCACCAAAACTTCATGGTTTCATGATTTGTCACCGTTTGTGTCCGCAACTTTCATGATAAAATGTGTCCACGACTTTCCCCGCGGGGAAGTTTTGGTGAAAGTCGGCGTAATGGAATTTGGGCTTTACGGAGCTGTGAGAGAGTGCTCTTCAATGGCTAAATAGTTAAATGGTATAGCTCTTTATGCAAAAGCAGTGTCAGAGCTGCGGAACATCACCTGCCATATGAGATCACACCCACCGGACACAGGTGAACGCACCCCACCATAACCCCAACCAGACAGGTCGGTACTCGATTTACTTGCCCCAGAGGGATGCAAGGAACTTGATTTGATCTTGGTGTTGGTTATATATTTAGATGGTTTACCTGTCTACAGAGGGTCACCCATCCAAGTTGTAACCACTTGATAGCGACCCGATCGTGAGTTGAACCCACGACCTTGCAATCACAAGTCAAATTTACTAATATTACACTACCAAGGCACTGTTGGCTGTGGGTGATTTACTTTTACCTTGTTTACCATGTGGTCGGTCATCTGTTGATGTTGTTCACTCCGCAGATGATTCGTCAGTTTGTGCTGGAATTCATCAGTCCGCTTGCGTTGCATCATGGCCAGCATTTGTTAGCTGCAGCTGCTCACGTTTGGAATGAACGCCGCCAGAAATCACCTACAGTCAACGCCAAAAGTGTAAGTCTGGAAATCTGGAAATGGCAATTAACTGGAATTAAGCAAACCATTGGTCTATTAATAGCAGTAGCCTACAAAGACTTTTCAGAAAATTCTCAGAAAATTCTCAGAAAAGTCATTAAAATTGTTGCCACTGGATGTCGTACTTTAAGGCTGAAGTCCAACAAATTATATTTTAGCTGAGACTCAGCTGCAGAACTTGCTAGGGCAGTTCACAGCGTTTCTCCAGATTTTTTATCCGGATTCCAGGGGTCTACTTTTAAGAGGAGGGGTGAAAGGAAAAAACGGAATGGGGGAAGTGAGGGGAAAGGAATAAGCAAGAAGGTGGAAAGGGAGGGGAGGAGAAAATTTGCATGTGAATTATTTTTGCTTATTTTTCATGACTTCCCCGAACTTGGACAATCGAGAACAAAAAAATTTAGTACTTTTCAGTAAACATCAGGATTCTTGCGCCTACTCTAAAATACTGGATTTTTTGTTCTTGATATTCCGGATTTTGGAAAGTCTTGGAAAATAAGTTTGGTCCTTTAATGTCAGCAAAAATGAAACTTCTGGATAGTCGAATTTACCGGGGGGGGAAGGTTTGAAATAAACAACGTGTAGCACTAGCAGGTAAGTCTTACTGACCGACATACAGCGAGTGATGAGATAAATTTTGAAATATTTGGCATTTCTTTCTTTTTGGAAGAACATTGTGCATTGTATCATACTCTTCAAATATCGTAAGTAACTGCTGTTTTTGTATTTTTTTCTAAACCTTTGTGGGCTTCAAGAAGGTCTTGAAACACGCTTAAGGGGAAGTCAGATGAACGACAAAATCGGCCGATTTTATCTGCCGACAAAATCGCTTGACAAAATCGCCCGACAAAAATCCGTCATGTGTCATGCAAAAATCGCCCGATTTTGTCTGCCGACGAAATCGCCTGATTTTGTCGGCCAAGATAGAGCATGTTCTATCTTCGACGATTTTGTCGGCCGACTTTTCATATATCGGACAACAAATTTTGTTTATGTTGCCATGGTGATTGTTTACAATGGAAGATGAATATTTATTTTAGTTAATTATTGTGTTTGTTATTATTTTCGTTCATTAGATGCAGAAAAAAGTGATGCAAGTATTATTTTGTGATCTGCATTCGGCTGTTGTGCTAGCTGATAACATATGAAGTAGCAGACAAAACTATCGGCCGTGTGTCATGTTTCACCGATTTTGTCGGTCGATTTTGTCGGGCAACTCAACCACACCCACAAAAGTCGGCCGATTTTGTCGTTCGTCTGACATCCCCTTTAGTTGGTGTGGGAAAGTTTAGAAAAGTCCTGGAATTTTAGTCAGTTATAGTGTGGGATTTTTTTGGGGGGGTGCAGTGTAGTGAGCTTTTGGTGGCTGGTATATCAGGTGATACCTGCAGCCAGTGAAGACCAGCTGATCCTGATTGATATGATCTCTGCTATCAAGCTACTCTCAGTCGACTCACTCATGCAGACTGTGCGGCTGATTATTAAACAGCCGCCGCAACAGAATGCTATTCTCTGCACCTCAAAGGTGAGTAATAGAGTGATCCCACTGTGCCATGTGCCTGTTTTGTTTTAGCACCATTGCAACTTTAATTACTGCCGTTTTGTATTGCGTATAATCTGCGCCAGCAATAGCATGTTTCCATGTATGTACAAATCTGGTAGGCGCATGTGGTTTAGTGGTTTGTTTCAATTTTTAACTTTCAAGTTATGGTTAGTTTTTTGCTGCAGGTCATTTTCAAGCAACCTTGAGCAGATTTCTGATATGCTGTGTGCTGAAGTCAACTCAGCCTCCTGCTTTCCATGGGATGCGAAATGAGTAGTAGCTTACGGGCTTTGCAGCAAGCTATAGAGTGAAGGCCTAATGTAACTGATTGGGGCAGTGGTATGTCTGCTGTCTGTGAACCATTGGTCAGTGTAATTTACGTTAACAGAAACGGAAACGGAAATGCACAAAAATGGATTTAAACAGATTCTGTTAAACGAAAATGTCAGTAAAAACGGAAACGAAACTGAAACGCAAATAAAAGGTGAAACTTAAATCACACTGCCATGGGTCCAAGTGTTTGCTGATGTGGGCAGTGGATGGTCGTATAATGCACTGCGATATCATTAGCTTATGCTAATTAGCTGTAATTTTCGAGATTGTAAAGCACTTCTGGCAATGCATTAGTCTCGTGTAAAAAGCTTTTGCCATTTTTTCTAATGCATGGCCATAGAATCTTGTTTTCTACTGCTATTGCAATAATGCAGCTTACTTGCGCTGAACTTCTTAATGTTTCTTCATAGCTGTGATATTCTGTGAAGGGGTATTTATACCTTGAATCATGTAATTTGTAACGATATGCAATTGTCCGTAACGTGGACACTTGCTGCCCACTTCACCTTAACACTGTTGCTGCACTACCTTGTGAAATGTAAAAAGATGGGTCACAGAAGCGGATTTCAGTGGAGGTAGGACTGCTCAGGTTGTTTTATTTGTTTATTTAACGTGTGGATGAGCCAGCTGTGTCTCGGTGCTGGCCACCTCACCTTAATACTGTTGCTACGCTACCTTGTGAAATGTGTAATGTGTGATACAGAAGCGAGTCCCGGTGGAGGTGGGTCTACTCAGGTTGTTCTATTCATTCATACAACGAGTGGACGAATCGGCTCTGTCTGAATGCTGGCCGCTGCTGCTTTCGTTGCTCAAAGAAGGACTTCAGATCAACTTGACTCCACCAGCCGTCTTTCTGCTACTCACGTATCTATGCTTTGCATTCAATCCTCCACTGTCTCTGCTTTCTGATGCGCTACATCTACGATGCTGTACAGCACATCTATGGCACGATGTGTCTGTTGTCTGTCCATCTGTAATGGATGTATTGTGGCTAAATGGTGTGGGATAGGGCCTAGGTTGCTGCTGATCTCTAATAGGAAGTCGCATATTGGCTTTCAAATGACATGAAAATCATTGACCTTGGATGACCTTGAAGGTCAGTACTGCAACAGGAATTGTATAGACTGTAGCACGTTTTTCCTAGCGACGGCTGGGCTTCTTGTTACGTATTGCCTCATGTACACGATGAAACTGGCTCGATGAGAGCTTGACAAGCGCTCGTTGAGCTTTTATCGGACACTCATCAAGCCAGTTCAAGTGTACAGATTGCAGTTGTGTAGCTCATCATCAAGCACTTATCCATCCAGCTCAATATTTGTTTGATAGATATGTGCCTGATGAATGCTTAGTGATTGCTCGATGACTTATGCTATGCTATTGCAATTTATTCATTTGAACCAGTTTGATGAGTGCAGAACAAGTGCTTGTCGATTTAGCTTGATGAAGCCCAAATTCCATTACACCGACTTTGTGACAAAGTCCGGGACAAGTTCCCGACAAAGTCGCGGACATGTCGCGGACACAAATCAGGAAAGTTTGCGACACAAATCACGTCGCCAACTTTCGTGATTTGTGTCGCGGACTTTCGTGATTTGTGTTGGCGACAAAGTCCACGGACTTTGTAGCCAACTTTGTCGCCAACTTTTCCCTGCATTGTAACAGGCCAAATTCCATTAGAGCGATGCAAATGGGTTTGTCATGGACTTGTCACGGACTTTGCGCAAACATCTCGACATGTCGAGATGGTTTGTGTCCGCGACTTTCGTAATTTGTGTCGGCGACTTTCGTAATTTGTGTCGGCGACTTTCGTAATTTGTGTCGGCGACTTTCGTAATTTGTGTCCGCGACTTTCGTAATTTGTGTCGGCGACTTTCGTAATTTGTGTCCGCGACTTTCGTAATTTGTGTCGGCGACTTTCACCGAAACTTCATGGTTTCATGATTTGTCACCATTTGTGTCCGCGACTTTCATGATTTCTGTCCACGACTTTTCCCGCAGGAAAGTTTCGGTGAAAGTCAGCGTAATGGAATTTGGGCTTGAGCCAGCTCATCGAGCCAGCATCATTGTGTAAATGTGATATATATATTTAGTATACAGTGATGTGTTTTTTTTGGCAGTTTTGTCTGTACTATTAACATCACAGTTACAAAAGTAAACATATTGGTAGAATTGGGCTATATTTGAGTTATCACTAAATAAAAGAACTGGCCATTTTTATATCTGAAGCTCGGTGTAGTGGTAGAGTTTTCATTTTTTTTGTTGAATGAGGTATTAGCTGTAGTAATTAGTTATGATTTATCTTTTAACAGTTTTTTTTTATCTGCTTGCGTTTCTGAAATGTAGATCATAAACTCATGTTATCACTTATAAAAGCAGTTGTAACATTTCCATGATTTGTCTTTTATTTCTTTGTATTTTTGGCACAAAATGTTTGTTGAATTCAGCGGCATCTTGGAATGGGGAGGGGGTGCAATTGCCCACTTTGAATTTTTTATGTTGGAAAATTTTTGGAAAAACTTTGGCTCAAACATTTTTGTCCAAAAATAAAAAATTTGGACTGGAAATCCCCAGTTTGGGGATATTTAGGGACAATATTGTAGTTTTGAACAGTTGTAATCTCATTTGTCTAAACTTGCAGCATCGTATGGATAATTGCAACTCTTGCTTTTTAACCCACAGTGCCACTGGTTGAATCAATCCGTCATCTTAATCTCTGTAAGCCATTTCTGCAGTCTAAAAAATGTAAAGTCCTTCCTGAGCCTTGTGGCCCATAGGGCGGCGCTGATCTCCGTTTCCTAAGGCCCTCAGCCAGACACCAGATTTTACACCGCGAGACCACGGAATTACAAGTCCGACACGTTACCGTTTGACTACTGAGCCACACAGTCTGCTTATGTGTTAATCTGCTTGTAGGATATTGAATGAATTCTTGCAGCGGATTCCAATGTTCGATGAGCGTAAGAACCAGAAGGATCTCCAGGTTGTTATCATAATTTATTACCGTCCATGATACCAATGACAGTATTGTTTTCAGCATTGTGGCTAAGTTTTTATGTTTCTTTTCTGTCGTAACGTGACAGCACATGAATCGCGATATTGAGTTCCAGGAAATTTTGCAAGAACGTGTATTTCGACGACTGCAGAATCCTGTTGAATTTCAAGGTCATAGGTTAAAGGTCACAGGATCGATCAGATTTTCAGATACTTTTCCATTACCAGATAGGACCGTGTTGCTAGTAGTTGCTGCTAGGCAGGGCCAGCTAGGTCGACAGCTATTAGGGCCGTAGCCAGGATGTGAAAAATGAGGAGACAGTCTGGGGACGAGTTTTCCAGTGGGGTTCAGGGGCAGAGTCCCAGTGGGGGGTCTGGGGATCCACAGGTTGTATGTTTGACTCTTGAATGGATCACTGTTATATGGTTACTACTCTGATGGGTGACCGACTGTCTGCAGAAAGACAACCATCTCGGTATATAACCAACACCAAGGTCAACTCAGCCTTCCATCCCTCGCTAAGTAAGTAGTAAGTAAATCGAGTACCATCCTGTCTGTATGTCTGTCTGTAAAAAGGTAAAGGTCGTCAATTTGTATAGCGCATCATCGCGAAACACGCCTCTAATGCTCTTTCATCACTAACCAGAGTCGAATGCCGCACGGCCACCATGTGCAGCCTACAGACACAGGCTGGCGCAGCGGCCGGCTAGGCAACCCCAGTCAGCTGTACCAAGGTCCCCACCTTCCGTAACCCATGTAAATGAGTTACTACTCAATTTACCGTCCCACGGAGGGTAGAAGGCTGAGTCGACCTAGTCTATGTCTATGTGTCTGTCTGTCTGTCTGTTTCTCTCTTTGTCTGTTTCTGCAAACATGTTGTTGTGTTACATGAGATAGGACATAGCTCAGAGGCTGTTGGAAGCCATCTCGGAGATCGCCGGCTCATCGTTGCAACAGACGACATTCTTTCGGCGTAACCTGGCCGTGAAGCCGGGACCTCAGGTCGATGTACTCAGCTCGGAGATGGATGACGTCACCACTGATGCTGATGTTTCCACTGCTGATGGTCAGTTGTCAATTCCAGTCACGGAAAGAAAGCAATTTGTCAGATGTGACACTGTTCTATGCACGCTATGTTAGCGGAACGCTCTCTCGAAAGCTTCAATAAACGCTAGTGTAACAGACATCGCATGTGGTCATTTCGCCAAGCAATATAAATAACTACAGAGAAAAAGAACAAGGAAAATATCGGATGCATCTTTTGCAAATATTTCACTGGACACTGGAGGAATTGCTGTTTTTCCAATTTTTGACAACTCTATCCATTACAGAGATATTTACGATTGAAGTGTGACTTGTTCAAAATTGTGTTAAATTTTTATGTTTTTGGTCCACATTTTTGGGGGACCCCGAAACTTTGCGATCTAAATTGCGAAGCGCAACCAGTTTCTGGTCGTTACGTGATGGCAATTGGCCAACGGAGCATGGAGATCTTGCATTAAAAAGGAAAAAATACATCGGTAGTCTGATAAAATAAAAAAACGTTTAGCAGGTTATGTTTAATTTAGCTGAATCGATGAATCTGACTTCAACTAGCAGTTTTTGTGAGGTTTCAAGGTTTTTGAACAACCAGCCTATCTGAGTAAGCAACTCACATGTTGTAGAGTTAAGTTAACATAAGCGAGATTGCAGTGTTATGACACACGTTTGACATCAGCACAGCGTCCAGGTGCTGATGTTACTGTGTGCTCGGATATGGCAGGTGACTCTCTGTAGCATCTTGGTATACGGTATAATTACCTCCGCCAAGGAGGACTGTTTGTCTGTCTGTCTGTTTGTTTGTTTATCTGTGTGTTAGCAGGATAACTCAAAAAGTTATGGACGGATTTTTCTGAAATTTTGAGGGTATGTCGGGCATGGCATAAACTACAGGTGATTCGATTCTGGGGGCAATCCGGCAGGAATCCTGGATTCTGGATCACTTTGAAATTTTCGTTACCGTTGCGTTAACATTAAAGGGGGCATACGGGAACCACTGGCAAAGCGGCAACGTATCCAATCACGGTTTTCTAGGTCATGTAGAACTAGATCACTGTGGAAAATGCAACTATAGTTTGAAACGCGTAGGTGAAATCTACATTACAATCTGACAAGCACTTGGCGGAGGTACCTGCGAGCTATGATTGCTTTCTAGTTAAAATTGAGATAATTCAGCCTTTTGTCTCTCTGTGCCAGGTAGATTTAATATTGGTCTTGTTTAGCTGGAGTTAAGGTGAGGTGCACTCACCTGTGTCTGGTGCTCAAATATGGCAGGTGACGCTCCTCGAGTGGTGGAGCCAGTGCCAGTCGGTGCTGACCATCGTCAGTACAGTGTCCAGGCGCTGTTGTTACTGGCCGAGGTGACGGTCACTTTGTTGGACGTGGTCTACCGCAGTGAAGAGAAGGAGAAAGTCGTCCCGCTCCTCTCGAACATACTCTACAATGTCTTTCCTTACCTCAAAAACCACAGGTCGGTGATATGTATGTTATGTTTTGTTACAAATGCAAAGTGCCATAATCTTACAAAATAACTGTAACGACATCTAACAGGTCAGTCATCAGTAGTAGTGATTGCAATTCCGGGATCGATTTCTCGGTCCCGGGATGCAGGTGTCGGGATTCGGTATTAAGAAATTTGTAATCACAGGATTCTGTTCAACGTTTTCATTCAGTCATCAGTAGCTTTTATCACTGTCAGGCATTAATTAATGAAACTTAGCTTTCCTCATAAAACTTTAGCGTGATTTTATTATGCCCTATGCATTGCGTTGGTATTGTACAAGGGCACCTGTTAGGCTTCACAGTTGTTTATACTTTCTAGTCGTGTATACTGTTGCACTTTTTCACTTTTTGTAATCTGCATAATAAGTATTTTTTTCTTTTTGTCTGTTTTTATGTTTACTCAGTTTTGCGTATGTTGTATTGATTCACAATTAGAAAACAAATGTGTTGATGCCATTCGAATAATTTCTGTCTGATGATGAATACGTTTATTTGTCAAAAATGACAAACGGACATAGAGATACAGATACAATACAGATAAAAACAGAGCAAAAGACAGACAGAACAATAAAAGAAAAGACAGTAATGAACTAAATACATATAAACCATTTAAACGCTACTGCACATGGCATATAACTTTTTAAAAACAATGCTTCTCAATTTACCCTTGCTAAGATTGTCAGTTGGCAGAACCTCAAAATCACTACATAAGCAGGTAAACTCCTTAGACAATTTAAAGCACGAGACACAAGTACTTAATACATCGTTAGACAACCTTGCAAGATGTTGAACAAAAGTTAACTTTCTCTGTGCACAAATGTGTATAAAATCAACCCTCTCACAAAAACAAATAAGCAGTTTGACAGACTGCCATTTGTTAAAACCGAAGATTTTTCTGTAAGTATTATTCCAGCACACGTTAAAGTAATGTAACTGGTTCCTGCTATAACTAACAGCCTCACAAGAATAGCTTAGCACTGGTAAGCAAAAAGATTCAACTAAGTACAATTTAGACAATTCTGACATATATTTTGCATGACTTAATATAGAATTGCTAGCAGTGTAAAACTTTCTAATCATCACATCCACATCAACATCAAGATGACGAGCCGAGTTAAACATAACACCCAAGTATTTCAGCGACTGAGACCTTGCGATTGTGTTAATACCAATGTGTAAATCACCAACGAAGCTATTGTAGTCTTTACCAGTAATAAACAAATTGGACTTCTTTGGATTAAATAAAATATCAGAACTATTCCCACATTCGTAACAGATATCAAGCATTTTCTGTAACTTTGACAAAGACGCAGAAAGTAAAATAATGTCATCAGCATACACCAGACATCCAATAAAACATTTACCAATATGACATCCAAGATCTGACCTAACTAAAGCCATAATTATGTCATCGATGTACAAGTTAAACAGTAAAAGGGATAAAATCCCACCTTGTCGCACTCCACTTTTAACATGATAACATTTAGAGAGCGAGTTACACCATCTCACCATAACAAAAATTTTACTATACCAATTCATGAGCATTTGTATTACGTGAGCAGATATACCAACATCACATAATTTATAAAATAAGGTAATATGATTAACTCTGTCAAACGCCTTCTTCGCATCTAAAGCTGCCATGAATACCGAGCTACCTCGTTCAACAAAATATTCCACACACTGGTGTAGTGCAAATGTAGCATCCGAACAACCAGCTTGTTTTTTAAAACCAGACTGAAGACTGTTAGACACTGACAAGTGGTCGTACTTATTATGGTGAGGTTGTGGGTTTGACTTGCGGTCAGGTTGCTATCTGTTGGTTATTACTTAGATGGGTGACTGTCTGCAGACAATTAAACCATCTTGGTATATAACCAATGCCAAGGTCAAGTCAGTCTTCCATATATCTGGGTGGTCTGCCAGTCTTTCTGGCTGTGGTTAAGGTGTCACATGTTGGGTTGCAGGCAACAGTGAGATTTCAAAACATTTCATGTCTTGTTGACAACATTTCCAGAAAATCAAAAATAACTTTTTCTCAACTTCCCCCAGACATTGCCAGGGATGTGGCTGCAACAATATTATAAATATCCAAATGGCATTTTGAAGAACTTTGTAGTCTGTAGTTAGGAAATTTTGCCGCAGTCAGCTGTAAATGTGATGTTTCTCCATACTGGCTTCAATATGGCAGATGAAGCTCCGTAGCTCTGAGATGGGTTTGCCGTGAAGAGCTATACTTCATGCTCGTGTGTGTGCAGCGTACACAATCTGCCGAGCTATCGTGCCTGCTCGCAGATGCTCTGCAGTCTGAGCAGTTATCAGTACACTCGGCGTGCGTGGAAGAGAGAGGCGTTCGACATGCTGATGGAGACAAGTTTCTTCCAGACGGACGTCACTTGCATCGAGTCCTGGAGGACGGTCATCGATAATCTCATGACTCACGACCGCACCACCTTCAAAGATCTGCTTGGTTAGCAAACCTTACCTTACCTTACCTTTATGGTTGGCAGGTTATCACAGCTGACCGGCATTATCAGTTCGGCCCAATGTACAACCCTGAAGACGTGGTAACTAGCTGTGAAATCGTAGATGGCTGTGAAGCGAAGTTGTCGATAAAGCCGAGCATTTACCAGTATTTAGCACTGATATAGCATATAGACAAGGGGGGTCCAGGCCCCTTTTTATCCCCAGTTTGATTTTGCCAGGGTTCTACCCCAGACTTTGCTGGATGAGCTCGGCGTCCCTAACTAGATTTTAGAGGTCCTACTTCTGAGGGGATGGAGGGAAGAAAAGGGGGAGAAAAGGGGAAGAGAAGGGAGGGTTGATGGAAAGGAAGAGGAGAAGGGAGGAGATGGGAAGGAAAGGGGAGGGAGAGGACCCCCCAATTTGCATTTTTGGCTATAACACTGAGCACTGGTTATGTGTATTCTGAGCATCATTGAATCTATTCAGTAGTCATTCAATTATTTATCCATCTATCTGTCCATTTCGTCCGTCCATTCCATTCATTATTTTCATCTTTTTCATTCGTTGCTGTGTATTGATGTGGTTGGTTCCAGCACGTGTGGTGATGACTCAGGGATCGACGTTGAATCTGTTCAGCAGTCGTGAGGCGGAGTATGAACAAAGAGCCCAGCTGCTGAAGCGGCTGACTTTCACCATCTTCTGCAGCGAGATCGACCAGTACCAGCGCCACATGCCCGACATACAAGGTACTGTCGTTGTTAACGCTGTAGATTTTCCGTGGCAATTTTTGCGAATTTCACGAATTTGTGCACAAACTGTTTTTACGCATTATGTTAATTAAGTAATCATATCGCATTGGATAAAAAAGTGATATTTCACTGGCTCTGTTTTTCCCAGATAGTGCAGAAACAAACGTTAGGTGAGGTGGGAAACTGAATTGTCATTCGGTGGAAAGTTGTGTCAGAAATATTTGTACCAAAAATTATCAAAATTTGTTAATTGGTTTTCAAGTTACAGTCGAAAATGTTGTGGATGTTTGAATCGCGCTGTGAATTTTCGCAATGTTGCCAATTTCACAATGTTTTTACTTGACTTGTGGGCATACTTAGTCTGGTGGCAGATAACACTGTGTGATCCCATATAGTAGACGATGCTCCTTAGCTCTGTGATTGATTTTCGATAAAGAAATATACACAATCTTCAACTTTTAGGCTTATGTATTGTATCTCTGTAATGTTACGTACAGAAGCTGGCTGACTGTCTTCATTTTCCGGCTGCGTTTTCACTCCGGGCTCAGGTGTTTCTCTGGATCTATCCACGTAGGGATGGCCAGGCTGAGTTGACCATGTGTATCTGTGATATTGTGCAGAGAAGCTGGCTGACTGTTTACGGCTGCCTGCTGCGCTCTCACTGCAGGCCCAGGTCTTTCTCTGTTTCCGAGTCCTGCTTCTACGAATATCCTCTCAGCATCTCACTGCTCTCTGGCCCACCATCATTACCGAGCTGGTCAGTTACATCAATAAAGAATATTTAATTGATCTTATTTGTGTACAAGTTCTTTCTTTCTGAACATCTTACCGAAAACTGCACGACTGTGTGATATACGGTTACAGAATTATGTTGCAATAAACTTTGTGCCATTTTTTTCTGGAACACCTTGTATTTATATGGTGCCAGTGGTCGAAAATAAAAACCTGATGCTTTTTTTCTAAACTGAGGTTGACATGAAATTTATGGTGTCATAGAAATTAATGATTGATTGATTGATTAATTGTTAAAAAATAATGTATTAAATTTTTTTAATTGATTCAAGTCAGTGAAAATTTTAGACCTACAAAAGTGACCAGTGGCATAAAGTGGCTGATTATCAACGTTTGTAATCTAATTTAAATTATCATAGGACCTGTCATTAAGATATCTACTTGTATCGTGTTAGTTACTGTTTTGCGCTTAGCAGTTTGATAGCAGCCACCAGTAGTTGAATTCTGTAGTTTTTGCTGTCTTTCTTGACTATAAAAATTAATCAAAGTTAATCCATTAATTTTGATCAGTTTTGGGAAATTAATCTATTAAAATTAATCATTAGCAGCTTTAGGAAAAATGATTCTAATGCCTTCAGCTTTTGCTGATTGGTTTATTGAGCAATAGTTTTGCCAGCATAGTACCAGCTTGTCTACCATTTTATTTTTCATTTTAGAATATTTACACTTAGTTTGCTATCACTGTGTTTCGGTTGATGCAATTTTTGAAAATTTGTATTTTACAAGGTAGTGTAGCACCTTTTTTGGATGTTGTGAAATCTTTAACGAGAGTACAGTTCTATAGCAGATTGTTCGCAGAATATGCCAGTAAAAGAATTATTTAAATTAATTATTGTTCAGACAATATGGACAAAACTTTGATGGCAAATTTTTGTGTATGTTGTGTTGGTTGCAGGTGCACGTAATGCTGCAGATAGAGCAGGAGATAGCACCAGACAATGACACTGACACCAATGGGTAAATAAATTCTTTCTCTCTTTATTGTCACATTTCGGATATAAAAGGTAAAAGGTAAACGGAACCATGCCCCAGCTGGGGCGTAGGCGGGGTGCTCATCTCCCACTTGCGGCCGTTGAGCCCGTAGGTGGATAAACCACTTGAGTCCGTGACGCATGGCCAGTGCGACGCCAGACCTACGGTTACCTTCCCAGCCTCGGGGCATCACCGCCCTTTGACCGGTACCAAATTATACTGCTTGGTGACAGAG
>Ga0209671_1003663_pt1 | contig 14892 bp, 7 predicted proteins | sample WorMetHERISLAND2_2_FD_187401 | JGI IMG/M metagenome (GOLD analysis project Ga0209671, IMG submission 187401) | Marine gutless worms symbiont microbial communities from Max Planck institute for Marine Microbiology, Germany - Olavius geniculatus... | ecosystem: Host-associated > Annelida >... | reverse complement strand
GGGTACATTTCACCCATTTGTCGAGAACCCCCCTTGGAGGGATTTGCATAAAATTTTGCATGACTGGTCTCCTCGCCAACATAATCAACCACGCCGGACTTTATCTCAATTGGGTCAGGGGTTTTTATTCTGCATGGGTCAAATTTTTGGCTTCCCCATAGGAAAGATAAGTCGCCGTTAACACTGGGCTTGAACTACCGTTCAGCCTGTAGCTAGTCAGTTTTTTCACTATGATGCAAGTTGCATAAAGCCGTAAAAACTGGTCCAAATGTCTAATGAAACATCTGTCCATAAAATTTTAAGGATCCCGTCAACGTACAGATAGACCATGCAAAGTATAAACCCAAACGCCTTGGCACAGTTAACAATGAAACAATAACAAAGCAGCAAAACAAAAGCGTGAAACTATTAAGGCAAATGATACGTTGAGCATGATGCAAATTACCTACTTTTGGCCAGGAAATAAACACGGTGTTTCATAAAAACTCGCCCTTTTCTTTCTTTCACAATTCACTCAAATGATGGTCAATTTGCAGAAAATTTTTACCAGATGTAGCTGAAGAAATACTAATTCAAAATATTTGGACAAAATGTGGCTGTTGGTTATCTGCAAGTCGTGATTTAATGCTGACGTCATAATGTGTCGCGAGTACAAACTTGTTTGTTGCAATTGGTGCTGTCGGTTGCTGAATGGCTGCCCTGCTTCGATTGTGAACTTCATCTGGTTCACTGATGACAACTGTTGAAGTTTTACTATTGCAGCCACAAAAAATGCCCAAAACGATCACTTTCACACTCGCAGGAATAGCTAAACTTTTACATCTTCCAGCAAGACAGTGCACCAGCACACACCGCTTGCAAGACGGTTGAATTTATGGATCACGAGATGCTTGATTTCATGCCCCCATGTTGCTTAGTGCTAACACAATTAACATTTTTCATCAGTGAACCAGGCAAGCTTGTACTCACGACACATTATGACGTCAGCATTACATTATGACTAGCAAAGAACATTTAACGATAAGCTACGTTTTGTCGACACATTTTTGAATTAGAATTTCTTCAGCTACATCTGGTGGAAATTACACGCAAATTGATCATCATTTGAGTAAATTATGAAAAAAGAAAAAGGGCACCTTTTTATGAAACTCCGTGTACATGGCTAACACACAATATATCCACATCGCTTTGACTTTAGCATATAACAGCTTATAGATCTTGCTTCTTGCAATATGCAATCGACACAAGTAATGGTGAAAATACTGAATACACAAGAAAGTAAGCAGTGCAGACAGCGATGTTTGCACAAAACTGAGCCAGAAATTCTTAAGGCTCAAACGGCACCATTATTTGTGGGAATTTGCCCAAAGCCCCTATAACTGTTGATTATCCCCCACCCAATTTTCCTCTAATTCTAAGAGCATGCCATTACATACTCAGGCCCTCCACCCATACTCGTACAGGACAGCTTGCCCTTCCAGAAATCAGCACGTATCTGGCAAATCCTTAAAATCTTGTTTACTGAAAAACTGACTGAAAAGTGTCCTGATGAACGTTATTAACATTGAGCATTTTTGTGTTCTGAAAAACAATTTTACACAGCAGGAGGCGTTCATAGTACATAAACAATTAGTTATTATAAAAAAGTGTGACAATAACAACAAATTATGTTACAGTGAAAATGCCAGACATTGCGGCACAGATAAAATACAGAGAGAAGCAACGAGCATTCCTCTGAAGCCAAATGCAAAAAAACGAGTTCTGCCACAAGGCAACATTAAATTACGCACATTATATCATTACATTGTCCTCCAAATAGCGCTTATCATTTGGGTCACATTAAGCCCTTTTACGATCATAATGACTTCAGTGATGTTGAGTCTGTCCGGTGTCAAGAACCTGGACAATTGCATATGTCCCTACAAAACTCGCTACGCTAAACTATTCCATAACTCTCAATTAGTAACTCATGTATCACAGATCTAATTATTCTCAAATAAAGAAAAAAGGCCCAAATTCTGTTTCCATAATACCACCAAGCAATGTCGTGGGTGGGCCACATTTCGGACAGAGGAGATTATGGGTGCTCAAAATTTCAACTTTCATCCCAAAATTTTGCACCTACGGACAAAAATTTTCTAAAGAAGATTTTCAGACAATTTTTCGACAACCCAAAATTTAAGGGGAGGCCAATGCACTTTGCCACGATGCCATAAATAACAACTAACTGATGTATATCTAGAAATAACAGTCAATATAATGCAAAGCTGTTCAAGTGGAAAAGCTTCCATTGCACTGCTTATTTTTGCCTGCCTACAGTAAAAACAGAAGTAAAATAACACAAACTGTTTAACAAATGTGTGGCCTTAGACAGTGATCACCCTCGAAAAACCTAAAACTGACTGTTCCTTGCATCACGATCAACACCCTCCAAAAAAATTCATGTAAAAATCTGTTCATCTGCATAACATTGCGGAGTGAGTGAGTGAGTAGGCTTTAATGCCCCACTCGACACAATATTGGTCATTTCGGTGATGGCCTTTTGAGGTAATGCAAATACACATAACAATGGAACAGTTTAAGTTTCAACCTTTACAAAAATGAAACAGTCAGTTCAACCTTTACAAAACCAAAACACAAAAATGATGTAAACCTAAAATTGCAAGAACTCTCAATTTCAAGTGTGCACTGCATTATGTAACAACAATAATCTTCCCTCCTCCAGACAGTCATCAATCTCAGAATGCACATCATCTATTGGAGGATGTCGGTGAAAATGCAACCTCCTTCGTAATCAGTGGAGGCCATTTGCTGGACACGCAGCAGCATTTACAGAGAAAGACTTTTACACGCCAAAAGCCACTTTCAGCATTAATTAAACAATAGTTTAAAACAGTAATAAAACGCTGATAACAGAAAACATACAAATAAAATAAAACTCATGATGCAGATAGAGTACTTCATTGGAGAGCCTCAATACTGAAAACTGGTAAAGATTAATAACTGTCATAACAGCTTGCATCACTCTGTAACCGGATATGTCAGTCAACTTGTGCGCATTTATTTTGATGTAAGAACACATTAAAACCAGATCTAAAAACAACAGAGCCTCATTTAAAAACATAGCTCTCCCCATCCCTTTTCCATTCCATTTACTCCTATTTAACCTTCAAAATAAAAAAAATACTACAGACTTTAGAGTACTGCTGCCAGAAAACAAATCTGGGTAGTAGCATCCAAATAAAATCTGAGGTTAGCATCCCAGATTAAAGTTGAAAATTAGTGCAAAAAAACATTTAGGAGTTAGTGTTAAAACCAAAATTCTGGACTGTGACTATGCCAAAATCTTGCGATTGGCACGTAGATAAAAATTTCTGCATCACGGAAAGCAAAAATCTGGAAATTCATGACCAACAAAAACATTCAGTATTACTATCCAAGCCAAAATGACCACACAAGCTCCCCAATGAACAATGCCCATGTGTAAAAACACTAAAAGCAAACAGAGATATTGCATCACAGTTGTATGTAGTCACAGGCACCAACTCAACACTGCCCACAGGGGCAGAGTGAATAATGCCCCAATGCCTGGGGCAACACTTTCACTATGCCTCGGTACAAACAGTATCTATCTGCAATCAACTGCTCATGATAAATCAATTCATAACAACATGCAAAGTATTTCCTACAGCTATAACATTTGTGTGCACTAAAATGGTAAAACTGCTGCAGCTGCGAGATGTGTTTTTCCCGGCCAAAATTTCACCAAAATGCACTGGCAGTCAGACCTGTGCCCTGGATCCTTATGATGCTTCCCAAACCCCCAAATTGGTTGGAGTGGGGACATCCTTTCCCCATGCTGCACCCATTCTAACATCTTCCATATTTCGATTCTCATACTGCCCTGGTACTGAGTCGGCATCGGTGTGAGTAATGTTCCTAAATGTTTGGAGTAGGTGAGTGATGACCGTGTTGATTTTCTGCCACGCTGTGTTCAGCGCTGACTTCAATGCTGAGTGAACCGACCACTCGACGTTTGTCCACCATCAGTCGTCGATACTGCTCATGGAACTTTAGCAGTAGTGGGAATGACACCAGGACAGCAGCATACAGGCACCAGTTCATCCATGTGACACCACCTGCCATAACAACTACAACTACTAGTACTACAACTACAACAACAACAACTACTACCACTACTGGTCTAATGTTCATAACTACATGGTGGGCCAAAAAAAACCGGACCTGTTTGAGCGTTGATAGCTCAGCAACATTTGGTTAGTGGTAGAAAGATGTGTAATACGTCAATAGTTTCAGAATGCTATAAAGAATAAGTGACAAATTTGCATAGTAAAGCATTTAAATATTCTTTGCCTAATTTGCATAAATATTTGTCACCCCCGAAATTCTGCCAAATTTGACTGTAAAACGTGGATTTAACATGGACATTTGAGCTTTAATAACTTAGCATTGTTTATTGATGAAAATGCGCGTAATATGCCAAAAGTTTCGAAATTGTCTACAGAAGAAGTGTACAACTTGCCTGTCTCAGCATTTAAATATTCTTGGCCTGATTTACACAAATCTGCCCCACACCTAAAATCATGCTAAATTGGCAGTAATGCATGAATTTAAGTTGATTTTCATTCAGCATACAATGAAATATCAGCAATTAATAACACACATACATTGAGTTTAGATGAAATTCGACATAGGCAGTTGCCTAGCTTTTGCATTCATAACCGTCATCAGTCCTTTTAGGCAGCTGATCTGGTGTCAATGTGTTCAGAATCAGCTGAGCGTAGCATTCGATTAGCACACGTTTTAGCTGGTCAGTTACTGAAATTTTGTGACCATGCTATCTGTTGCAATGCCCCCGCACTGCATAATTCACAGAATTTAAATCTGGACTTTTTGGCAGTGAGTTTTTGAGTTCAGTGAACTCAGGCACATGGAAGTGCAGGCAAATGCCTAATTTTAGGGGTAATGAAGATTTATACAAATTAGGCAAAGAATATTTAAATGACTTGCTATGCAAGTTCAACCCTAATTGTCTACAACATTCTAAAACTTCTGACACATCACACGAGTTTCTACGGGTAACGATCGCTGAGTTATCAATGCTCAAACAGGTCTGGTTTTTTTTTGGCCAACCCTGTATATGATTCTTTTTACCAAAATTTGTTAATAATCAACCAGGATTGTAGTGGTGGGAATAATACTAGGACTGCTGCATACAGGCACCAATTCAACTACTACTACTATAACTGCTCATGGAACTTTTGTAGTAATGGAAATGACACGAGCACAGCGGCATATGGACAACAACAACAACTACTACTACTACACTGCTAATACTACTACAGCTCACCGTATGTAGCGGAGGTGTAGTTGATGGCAAGGAATATCATTGGTAGAATGTTGTACATAACGGTCATCATCATGCTAGTGCAGACTTCGGCGACTGGATATGTTGCTTCAATGGCCAGCTCATAGTACAGAGGAATTGCTCCATTGTTACACAGGCCTTGGATAACGGCCGCAGCAAACAGCGATACTACAACAAACAACAACTACCACTCCTACAGTATCAACTACTACTAATACTACCACGACTACAACCACAACTACTACTATGCAATAGCCAGCTCATAGTAGGAAGGAATTGCTCTGCCGTTACACAGACACTGGATAACAGCCGCAGCAAACAGCGATACCATCACAAGCATTCAGTTAACAGACAATTACAGACATATCAGATTTTGACACTGGCGTGAGCATCGAGTCATACTAAATCAAAAAAGATGTTCGCAAGTTAGCAAGGCTAGTAGATGCCAATACATGAACTAATGCCAAGCATTTTGGACCTTAAAAGGCGAGAGCACAGTAAAAATCACTGTTACAAGACAGTGACCTCTAGCGAGAAAGCACACTGTGTTCAGATAAAAAAAAACATCCACTGTAGTTTTTATTTTACATCTCCATCGAAAATGTTTAGATTCATACAAAATTTTCCAAGAATGTTTAAAAAGAATCAAGCATCCAATCGACGTGAACGTTAAATTTTCACTGCTACCAGTGATGTAATTCTCGCGTCATACTTTCATGTTTGAACGTAATGGGGTTTACTACTACAATAACTACTGCTGCTGCTATTACTACTGCATACCACGTGAGAATGTGATGTACTGTTGTGCGACCAGTATAAACCAATATGACGATAGAATACAGCCAGCATTGAGGATTAGAACAAAGGCTTTCATGTGTCCAAAAAATAGATCACTCAACCTGGACAAATTAACCATGCCACCGGCAAACTATACATTGCACCCACATCCACTACAGTCCACAGAGATCAATAAAATCAATTACATCATCATTTTAAGTTAGCCTAAAATACATTAAGTTACATCACAAAAAACGAGGCTAAGGAACTAAGATGCATAACATCTAACGAATTTCACTACATTGCAAAATTTTTTGGCAGGTATCATCCAAAGCACAGTTTGCTATTTTAACCAAACATTTTTAGAGTTTGGGCTGCTTGCACCATTTTTTAGCAAACTATAACAAAGCAACCACCGATACTTCCCCAACTTTCCATATTGCTTGTCCTATTTGTATATATGACAGATGAGATGATATAACAAGAAATATAAACAAAATGGTAAAAAAACTACCACTGACCTGCCAATAAGGACTGCAGCCACAGAGCCAGATGAAACAGCCGCAAAACCCAACCAGCCTATATAAAACTGAACAATATAACACAATACTGTTATTATTATATTAATTAATAACACAAAATTGGCACTAGTAATGACTAAAAAAATTTTAATATCAAACTTTTCGATAATCAATGACTAACTAATTGTCAATTTCGATTAAAACTAACAGTTGTTACTGTGCAAGAAAATAGAAGCTGTCAAATTAACGCTTTAACTTTTACGTTTTAAAACTAATGCATGTTAACAAAATTAAAGCACGTCAAAAAATTAACGCATATTTGTAAATTTATTAAATTCTGTGAAGCAAAAGTTAGAACATTCCATTAAACAGTGGTAATTTGATAATCAGATAATATTCAAGTAATTATAAATTGTTTTGTTGCCATTCCATCACTACTGTCACAGTCCCGCAACACAGCCACGGGTTTGTCGATCATCATTCCAATCACCCTCTCGATGTAGTCCACCTACAACTTCAACGTTAATTAATGCCTGTTCTAGTCTCACACAAATAGTACTGCTACTACAACAACAACAACTACTACTACTACTACTACAACTGTACCTCATCCATGACGTCCTTGAGAATGACTCCAAAAAGACTGCTCCAAACTCCATATATACTCACTGACATGCTGTACGCTACACAGACCAGCCAGAAGTGTGCATTCTGACTCCTAGCATATACAGACAAACAACTACTACAACAACAACTACAACTACTACTACTACAAACAACCACCACATGCTGTTGGCTATGCAGATCAGCCAAAAGTCTACATTCTGCCATCTAGCATACAAACCGCTACAGATACCACTACAACTACTCATACTAATACCATACACGAACAAACCACTAACTACTACAAGTTGTCAACAACTGATGTAACATATACATTTGCTACGCAGATTCTGACTGTCAGTGTTCAATAAAAATTCGCGCTCCAGCAGTAAATATCACAGTGCAGCATGGTAGTGCTGACACTGTTGTAAGGGCAATGAGCGTTAAGTATAGGAAATGGCGTTTGGGGGGGGAGGTCCTGTAACTCCAAAACCCCTTAACTGATTTTCTGCCATGGTTAATTTGTCCAGGTTGAGTGATTTATTTTTTGGACACATGAAAGTTCAGTGATCACATCGCCCACCCGACCCCACAAGCAAAATTTGGTTACAATTGGTTCAAAGGGGGCGTGGCTGCGCATGCGCGAAATTAGCCTTTAGGCGTTTATTTTTTCCTTGTGCACGGCTACAGACCACCCTTTTGGAGCGACTGACGCGGCTAATGGCTCAAGCGAAGCGTCCTGAGGCCGGACACATTCCTTATATTTTTTCGATTAAAATTTTTAAAATTTATCCCTTTTTATGCCCCAAATTTTAAAAATTTTCATTACGGCTTATGGGGACTTCAAAGCGGTATAATTCGGTCCCCGTAAAAGATAATTGTGCGCTGTTTGCACCTACCCCCTATTTTCGACCCAGGCTATCCGACGGTGTCATATAAGTATACCTCCTAACAACCCCTGTTGCCATAGCAACCATTCAAAAGTTGCAAAATTTTGCATTACAGCCAATGGAGAGTTCGAAGCGATATAACTTGGTCCCAGTAAGAGATAATTGCACACTGTTTGCACCTACCCCCTATTTTCGAGGTCAAGCAATCTAATGGTGTCATTTAAATGTACCCCATAACGACCCCTGTTGCCACGGCAACAAATTTTGGGACAAAATTGACTATAACTCGGCCCCCGTGAAACATAGTTGCACGCTGTTTGCACCTACCTATTTAGAATGGCTAGTCTTGTAAAAGCCAGTCTGGAATTCAACACGCGATAATATCGCCCCAAAACCATTTTTGCTGTTTTTGAGTTTTGACTCATATTGCCCTTACATAGCTTTGTAAACTGTTGAAGATTTTTGCTCTGATCATAAAAATAATCTGATGAAAAAATTCAGTATCTCCAGAAATACAGCATATTTTTTTCATGCGCTGCTGCTGCTGCCACACCCACAACCACTATTGCTACTACTCTCTCTCATTCTTAATCGGGGCAGGGGAGAGGGGGTTACCGCCCCAATCTGTTCAGGAAGTCCCAGAGGTGTCGTGGACGGTTGTGAAGCTGCCTCCTGGCCAAGTGTCCGTTGTTGCCTGGATGTGAGTTGGACAGTAGAACACAAGATGTTCCACCGTCTCGTCGGCGCCATTACAATGTGGACAGGTGGCCGAGTCCCGGTGCCCGATACAGTGGGCGACTTCACTTTTTGACTTAGACTTTCGCTGAGCCTTTTCGCTGAGCCAAAGCCAAAGCTAAACGCTAAAGTCTGTACTAAGACCAAAGTTCAACTAAACAATTAAAAATGGCGGAAAACCGGTAAACCTAAATCAACCAATTACGCTTGGACTTGCTTATTTAACTGCACCACACAAGCAAATGACATAATGGCGTAACGTCTTACGTCATTGTGTAGCCATTATGGCGTTTATTTTTAATACCAGACTGTTTAAATGTACCCCCTAAAAGACCTAAACTATCCGTGTTAGTCGCCATGTTTTCGCTCAGCGAAATCACTTCACTTTTTGACTTAAGTAGGTACTTAGACTGAAGTTTAGGCTCAGCGAAAGTCTCAGCGAAAGTCTAAGTCAAAAAGTGAAGTCGCCCAGTGTAGGTTAGGTGCTACCAGTGGAGAGTGACCAGGATGTACTTGCGCCACTGTGACACACTGGTCCCTAGGTTAGTGATGTTCCCAGCGCTGGTAACTGTGTTCCCTGTCAGTGAAAACTCTATGGACTCAGGTGTGTGGACCCTAGTGTCAACTACTACTACTACTACTACTCCTGCCAGTACTACTAATATTGTGCTGGTGAAATAATACCTTTACCTGAACAAATCACGCATTCCTTCTTTAAACTCAAGCTTTCCGAATGCCGCCGTGAGACTCGGAGGCAGTGGAGGTCGAGATGGAAAATAGACTATAACAGCAACCAGTATCAATGCACAGACACCAGCCTCTGCACACAGACAAAGATTATACAGATTAAAAGGCCGTCTACAGCTCTTATTGCTAGCACATCACAGAGCTACAAAGCGTCACCTGCCATGTGGAATCAAACTGTTACCTGCCACCCAACGGTGACACAGGTGAACGTGCCCAACTTCAACCCAAGCCAAGTAGGTCAGTAATCAACCAAAAAAGATGAAGGCGGAGTGGAGGTTGGTGTTTAGTGATATACAGATATGACAGTAACTCAAACTGCCACATCACAAGAAGGGTAAATACAATAGTGTAAACTAGAAAGCAGTCAGAGCCAGCACACCTCCGCCAAGGCAATGTTGTTTGCTAGATAGCAGCACCATCTTCGGTTTTGCAGCGGTTTCCCTTATGCCCCATTGAAAGCAATAGTAACAAAAATTTCAAAGTGATCCAGAATCCAGATTCCTTCCGGATCACCCCCAAAATTGAATCACTGGTAGTTTGTGCCATTCCCGACATACCCTCAAAATTTCAGAAAGATCTGTCCATAACTTTTTGAGTTATCTTGCTAACACACAAACAAACAGACAGACAGACAGATAAACAAACAAACAAAGTCTGGCAAAAACATAACCTCCTTGGCGGAGGTAATTAATGGTTAACTATGCCATAAAGCCTGGAAAAATTCAACAGTTAATATAATTTTTAACTGTAAGTCATGTCACAAAAAAGCACTATAATACAGGTATCTAACGACAAGCATTTGACAAAATGATGGAATCTACTAATGCAAAAAATGAAAACCTCTCTGCAGAAGACTGGACCAAACAAACACTTACTAATTTCAGAATGAGATGCACTAATGTCTGTTAAAGTCCAAGTTGCACAAAAAAACGATATTGGCTAAATATGTGTAGAATGTAACACTAATTAATAATACGCTGATCAACGGAAATGAAAACATCGCTTTGAAGTAATTTTATCACAAATATGTTGTGCCACAAATACTGATGACGTCACTCACAGGACACTTGGTTGACAAACTGACATTCGCATTTGAAAATACTAAATCCGTTAATTTTCCTCAGAATAACGTTAGATTTATAGTACAAGTACATGACATCAGAAATTACGTCATTGTTTATTTGTTCACTACTAAAGGTGTGCGGTTAGTAAAATAAACGATGTGCTGGAATATTGTGGTTTACAGTGGGTTAACTACTGATGAAAATTTGGCCTTTTTGAAGCTATTTTCCATAAATGAAGCAAGCTGCATTTCACCTCCAGGCAATAAAGCTAGTTAGCAACTCTCCTGCAGATAATGTCACAGTTCCGAATATGGCCAAAACAGTGAAAAGGGAAAAGTGAGTACTTTATACCCGATTTTTAGGGTATTAAAATGTACTAGCAACCAGAAGATTAATGAATATTGACAAATAAGCATTTGATTAAGCCAAATAGTGCTTTATAACAGTTACACAAAATGATGCGACTTAAAATTTAAACATCACAAATGAAAGCAACAGACTAATACAGTGAATCTGTTGACTCATATGACAGTAGAAATAGTAGTAACAGTAGTTGTAGTAGTAGTAGTGGTAGCTTCCCCACCGTGGTGAGCCACCTTGCCATGGTGGTGGGGCTTGCACCGATGACCCGAAAATTTCTAAAATCTGGAGGTGAGGAGCCAACTAAGAGCTGACCAAACTCGTGTAGGCAGATTGCTACACGTTACCAGTGCTCTTGTGCTGGTTTCAGCTTCACAGCCGTCTACGGCTTTATAGCCGTCTACTTATGGCTTTATAGCCGTCTATTTACGGCTTCACAGCCGTCCACGGCTTTATGGCCGCTACCTGTAACTTTGTGGTTACATTCGGGGACGCGCATTGGGCTGAGCTGATATGGCCTCAGCGCTGGGCAGGTGTAAGAACCTGTCGACCCCGGAGGTAAGGTAAAATAAGGTGAGTGGTAGCTTTTAGTATTAGTCATAATCATAGCAGTAGTAATGTGATAAATGAAAGCAACAAACCGATATAGCGACAGAGGATTATCTGATGTCTCATGGTTTCCACATCTACAAGCAATTGGTACAGCACATTTTTACGGCAAACAATATCGATCACAATAAAGTGTTTACAAAATTAATACATAATTATTTACAATCCGTATTTCATAAATTTTCTGTGGACTGAGCAAATGAAATTGTTGTGTTAAGTTAAGAATAATAAGCAAAGATATAGACAAAAGCATAATACCATGCTATACCTACATCCAATTTTTCCACAGATACTACAAGTCGAGACAAGTCGCTTAATAACAATAAACTTTGTGAACTGTCAAAACATGACTTTTTGTTAGTATTTTTAGGAGAACAAACTAGGCCAGCTAAATCAGTGATCAAACTAGTCACAACAGTGATAAAGTCCAGTACAAAATTAATTTTAAATTATTCAAAAAATCTACGGAGTGTCAATAATAAAAAGTCAGGTAAATTACTCACTTGCATAGCTGATATTCGATACTCTGCCAACAAAAGAAACAAACAAAAATGACTAATGTCATTGAATAGATTCATAGGTTAAAACTAATAAGTGAAATAAATTCATCAAAATACAACCTTTTAAATTGTGTGTCGATGGCAGAGACACCTGGCACAGTCATTCCGAAAACGGCAGCAGCGATTGCCAAAATGTCAACAAACAATTAACATAAAAGGTAGTATCCTTACGAATCTTAAATACAAGCTGCAATTTATTTGTGCATATGACTTACATTACTGCACCACTGCTATTAGTGTAATTAAAAAGCAATCATTTGATTAACATGAGTGGCATTTAAAAATTTTGGTGGTCAAAAAATTGTCCAAAAATTTTCATCAAAAGATGCAACATTTGGGGCTGAAAACCCCAATTCTGAAGAAAGCCGTGGGCAAAACTAAAATTTTAAATGCCCATAATCCTTACTATCGGAAATTTCCAGCTGTTTGTCGGAAAAATGCAGCATCTTCTTGACCTGACTAAAAGGCCAGCCAAATCAGTGGAACTAATGTACTAGTGGCGGCAAAAGCAGCAGCAGTAGGAGCAGTATTAATATCATCGCTATCATAATTACTACTACAAGCAGAAGTAGTATTATTGTTAAGAACCTGTGTCCTATAGGAGATGGGACAGGAATTGGATCATCAACTATCAAAGGACCTGGCAACGAAACAGCACAATGGCAAAAATAAACAATTAATCATGCAATCAATCGTTAAACATTACAAATCATTTATAGCATTTAAATTTTTAAAATTCTGATGAAAGTCACATCAATAAGAATCAATAAAAACATCACAAAGCAGACACGACACCATCATGAAAGCATCCAAAATCATGACATCTATTTCTCCAAAAAATCAACACTTTAATTTGTCTACAAGACCGAATTAAAAATATTCAATAATTGTGCCTCAGTGCATCTGTGCGAACTCATAGTGTGATTAGATAAAAAGTTTGTTAAGCAAGAAAACATTTTCTTTGGCAATTACCACTGTTAGTTTTAATCAGAATTAACAATCGACTAATCGTACGTCAATTATCAAATTACTAAAATAAATTAAGAGAAATGGTTCAGCATTTTGCAACAAAATAACAAGACAGCCTAAATAAGTAAAATAATAAACTCAAATAAAATTAATAAAATTTTGCCTTACACATATGAAAATATAATAACACAATAAACTGACCATAAATAAAGCATACAGCAGAGCCGGCAAAGCCAGCCATTGTTGCTATGGCCGTCGCAGTTGTCCGTTGCTCTGGGGGAAACCACAAAGCTGAAATTGATGGACCAGCGGTGAATACCACAGGCCCAGCAAGTCCGATTATAAACTGGGAAACATGGGCTAACCTGGACAGCCATCAAAAACCCACTATTACAACTACTTTCAGTTTCCATTTTCACCAAAGCACTTGAAAGTAAGCCAGCATGAAAGTGGTAAGAACCAATAGCAGGGAAAGTCCAATAATAAACTGCAGAATATGAGATAAACCAGACATTCATCAAAAAGAACTACAACACATCCTAACATTAGGCTGTTTCAGACAGTTCTGCTCTGAGTACTCGGATGGCAATTATTATTCAATTTTGTTAGCATATAGTTTTCATTGTTAGGTCATCACATTGAATTCAATTTAAACTGCCACATTTCTGCATGCATGCTGCAACCCTATCTTGCAAGTTTAACCTTCTAACGATCAAATCTTTCAGTTTCTGGAGTAACTGGTGATAAAGTTGGCTTGCTCAAAGGTCACATAAAACAGAAATGAGTTCTACCAGAGTAGGTCTTTGTACATACCATTTACAAGCTGCCTGACCACAAAGCAAACCAACAGCAACTTATTACAACAATGACTAAGTACTGCAGCCTACTAGTAGTAGTACTCAAAGCTTTTGGTGGCTGTTAGAACATGCATTGCAGGACTTCGTATGAATTCAATCTTTTTGACTCACTGGCACTTCATTTCGTAAACTGACTTACTTACTTACTTCTTACTTGGTCGTAACAGTAGTACTCAACGACTGTTACCATGTAGCCAAAGGAGGTGTGGTGGATATACAGCGCAGTCCAGACCCCACCGTCATCAGTGTGACGGTCAGTACTACTGCTATACGCATACCTAGACAGAGACAACATCACATGTCTACAGTAAGCTAAGAAGCATATTTCCACATACACAGCTAAATCTGCTGCAACAGGAGTGCATACCCTTTGTAGCCCTCTGGGCCAGCAATTGTTTAACCCAGTTCAGTTAGCAATAACATAAAATCCTAGTTGGCCATATGGCAAGCAGCGTTGGTGACCAGCACCTTTAACTGACAAGGTCAGTATGCCAGCAGTTCTAGTAATGGGGCCTAATGATACACAGAATTTGCCACTTCATTCCTAGAATTCTACACTTTGAGGCATAAAAAAACGCACCAAAATCAATCAATCATAACTTGAAGGTGGATTATCAAATTTTAATAATTTCTGGTACAACTATTCCTGATACAACTGGCCATCAAATGGTTATTCAAGTTTTCACCTCATCTAACATATGCTTTTGCACTACTTCAGGTCAGGTCAGGTAGTCGCGTAGTCGTGAGACCGTAGCGTCGCTCTTCCACCGTGACCGCGCTTAATAGCCAGCTTCCATTGATCAGCAGGTGG
>Ga0209671_1003662_pt1 | contig 14894 bp, 13 predicted proteins | sample WorMetHERISLAND2_2_FD_187401 | JGI IMG/M metagenome (GOLD analysis project Ga0209671, IMG submission 187401) | Marine gutless worms symbiont microbial communities from Max Planck institute for Marine Microbiology, Germany - Olavius geniculatus... | ecosystem: Host-associated > Annelida >... | reverse complement strand
TCACGGTGCCACGTTCCGTAGCGACCTGCTCCTCGGAGTAATGTTTTTCCAGAAACTCACGCACGACCTTGGCACTGCGACCGATCGCATTCGCCTGCAGACACAAAGATGCAAACAAATGTACAGTCATCCATCGGCATGGGTAACTGACACTTCTTGGAACAGCGATAAACAAATTCGGTTTTGGCTCAACCTTTTTGCTGCCGCGGAACCCTACACAAGTGCGAAGGTCACTCACGGAACCCCATGCTTTGATACGCGAGTCCAGCGACGTATGCGAAGATGAAGCTATGGGGTGTCTACGGATCGACTCAATTCCTTAGCGGGGCACTGAGGGCAGAGTCGTCATGAAGACGACAAAGCAGACAAAGATGACCAATATAAAATCTGACCGCATTAGTAGGCCTGCAGCAGTATGTTATTATATTCCAAACACGACGGGCGAGGCGGTCGTTGACGACCGCTTAGCCACGCCACCAACCCAGAAAATTTATCACGTGGACGCTTTTGGGAAAGACAGGCCTACAAGTCTTTTTAATTTTCCTTAACTGAGTTTTCAAAGAATTGAATTAACTAAGTAAATGGCCGAACGATTTCGTAACCATGACCCTAATCAATACGTTCTTCTTTTCTTCTTCTTCATTTCCAATAATGCCTTGGAGTTAAATAATGTCGTGCATAAAAAGCTTGTGTTATAATATAGGCCTAAAATGCAAATATATATGCCAAAATTTTACTAACAACAAAAATGATTCAGCACAGTAAGTCTATGCAAAAAAACACGTAGAAACAGATTAAAACAAAAAGAAAGATCCCGAGTATTTCTACGACACTGTCTGGCGTGATTTCGCAAGCTAGGTCATTTTTACTGGCTGGGTGCGGAAGCCCTGGCAGATGCTCGTGGGGTTCCGCGGAACCCCAGTTGAAAATCACTGGCTCAAAGGTTAAAGATCGTGATTTAGATGGGCAAAGCAATCAGAGCTGAACACTCGATGGAGTTTGATTCAATTTGGACATTGTGCTAGATACATAAGTGGTTAAGAAGTTTGTTTTCCATTTATGGCAGCTCCTCCTTTTCCTCTCCCGCATCTCGGGCATGCCTCGAACTGGAGTGTACAGTCGTTTCCATGAGCTGCTTCCGTCATATTCAATCTTAGGCATGTCACTAAGCTAAATTGAGCCCATGGCTGAGAGGCTGAAGGTTGGCTTCTAGGCCCCGTAATTACCTCCGCCATGGAGGTAATGTTTTTGCCAGACTTTGTTTGTCTGTCTGTGTGTTAGCAAGTTAACTCAAAAAGTTATGGACGGATCTTTCTGAAATTTTGAGGGTATGTGGGGCATGGCACAAACTACCAGTGATTCAATTTTGGGGGTGATCCGGAAGGAATCCTGGATTCTGGATCACTTTTAAATTTTCGTTACCATTGCTTTCAATTCGGCATGAGGGAAATCGCTGCAAAACCGAAGATGGTCCTGCCATCTAGCGAACAACATTGCCTTGGTGAAGGTGTGCGGGCTCTGACTGCTTTCTAGTTAAAAATGATACGCTAATGAAGAAAGCAGCACATCCGTGGTTACCATTGACGTACTGCAGTAAATGCAGTAATGGGGACAAAGTCATGGTAATACTGCGGTAATGGTAAACTTTTGGGGATAGAAATGGGGACATGTTGATGTGGATGGGCCAGGCGGGATGGAAATGAATCAACAAGAATCGGGTGGAATGGAGATACCTTATATTACCGTGTCAGTGTCAGTCTCTAATCCATAGCCAGGTGTGACATGGACGTCCAGTCCTTGGCTAGCCTGCAGATTGAAATGTGCAATAGCAGCTCTGAATAATCATTCAAATCGCATGATTTGGCATAAACTGGCAGAAACGCTGATGTCTATGTGGGTATGACATATGTTGCATTTTTCTTCTTATTTATTATGTGTTTTAATGTTCCATTAAAGGGAAACTGTATTAAAAATTGCATTCTAAGTGAACGCAAAAAATAAAATAATAGGGTATCTATTTTCATTTGTAGCAAAAAGCGCACGCATATCGTGCATAAAAATGAACAAAAATTGCTTTTATACGTGAGCAAAATTACTGGATTTGAAGTGAAAAAGAGTCAACACACTTGGCATCATTAGCAAACAGCAATGCGCGCGTTGCGGGCGAGTCCATGTGTGGATCGAGATCCACAGAATATTTCTGGTCCGTGGAGGGACTGCAGATTTTTCTTTGACAAAAAGTTACTAACTTTGATATGCAACTTTTTAATACTAAGCATTTTTAAAGCTTTGGAAAACTTTTGTTTTATTTTAGCCGTTAGATAAGTGAATTTTTAATTAAGAATCATATTTCAATTAATATTTTAACACTTTGTGCACATATAGATAACTAGTAGACTTATAGAGATTATTGGCCTAAGATAAACTGCTAATTTTCATGGTAAATGCAAACGGTCTGTGGATCAAAGTTTACGTATTACTGCAGATGCGGAATTCAAATCAGAATCCATGGACAGATGCAGACTCAAAATTCAAATATCCGCATTGAGCAAGTCTCTGCTACTATGCTAAATTGTGAAGCCGGACAGCGCAAATGGACAATTTACATGCAACCTTTTGGTTTGAAATTGTGACAATGTGTCAGCATTCGAACGTATTCGATCAAGCAGCGATTCATCTACCAGACGGCCGAGTGTCATGGCATAAAACGGATGTACAATGTTAGAATCGGCCGATTTATTGGCGCTTCTTCGGCGGGCATTATCCAACTCTGCAGACAGCCTGCAGCTTTTCATATTTTGGCAGACGATGCAGTATGATTCCCAGAGTGCCCTGGTGATTGAAAAATCCTGTTTTAATGCACTCTGGCATAGTATTTGATCAAAATCTCATCGAAATTGATCAAATTCCTATTCGCCCCATACCAGACAGTGTGTCAAACGATATGTTTTGTGTCGAATTGTAAAAATGATTAAAGTTCACTTTTTGCAACAGTCAGTCAAAATTTGCTCACAATTGGCTGGCCATAAATTTTATCTTGTTTATATGTAGATGTATGTCATTTATTCCAAAAAGTCAAATTTTCATGATAGTTTCCCTTTAATTCATTAATTAAAGCATGAGTGCCTGGCACATGTTCACTAACTACTTAGCCGCTACTTAATCCTGCTTCTAAGAGAATATCCATAGTCTGACTTAACAGATATTATACGAAGCATAAAACATCAAATTATGCTGCTGATAAAAGACAGGTTTTGACAAAAACAATTCTGAATTAACGTATCACAGCATAAAGTAACAGACAGAGCACTCTCACAAGCACAGCGCTTACCATCCACTCAAAGTACGTGCCGGAAGGATCGGTCTGATAGAGATGAGGTGTTTCGTCATAGTCGAACCCAATTATCAACGTCGATAAACCAAATGGCCTTCGACCGTTGCTCTGTGTGTATTTCTAACAACAAACAACACAAGCAACAGCAATATGGGTAGAAGCAGTTGTTCCTCAATAGATCAAAGAATCAAAACACATCTTACTATAATGCACGAAAAGTTCGTCTGTCTGTCTGTTTGTCTGTCATACCCCTATTGCGCCTTCTGTGTGGCATGGCTAAGACCCTGACCATGGCGTTTGAGTCCTTGGGCCTTAGCTACGTGCACCCCCACCTTGCCCCCATCTCTCCCATGGGTAGCCGGAGGGGGTGCGGGTTGAGTTGCAGGGTAACAGAGTGGACGTTTTTGAAATGGAGTGTACCGAACGGTCTGAACCGCAAGGTGAAAACATTGCTAGTATTTATAATGCAATACTGTGCAGGTGGATAGAATCTCGTTCGGTTGGCCAGTGCTATACTTTGTGATGTTTTGACTGGGTGTGAAGAAAGACACACATCATGTGAATTATCAGAATCATGCGCAGCTGTAACAATTCCAAAAAGTTTAACTTCTGGGACCGGCCTAACACGAATTAACTCATAAAACTCCAAAAAGATTGACTGTGAAACCAAAAAATTGAAAATAGCAGTTGTACAGGCACGGCGAAAAATGTCTGCGATAAGGTACAGAAACGAGATTTCAAATGTACCAAGGCTGGCCAACTCAGTCCTAACAAGACATGCTGAAAGAACACATGCGTTTTGCATGCCACATAGGCTGCCAACGCACAGTGACAAACTGAGAAAGATCTATCGTTCCGGGGATACTTATTCAAGTAGGGGAGTCAAGCAGTGGTAGTAGGAGCAGCAACACAAAATCTTGCAGAAAACTTGGGATGTGGCAGGGCCAGTAATTTTTACGCGCAACAGCAGCTACTGCTGTAGCGCGTCTTAGCCATCGCAATTCTGTCCATCCGTCCGTCCATCGATCTGTCCGTCTGTCACACGGGTGGATCAGTCAAAAACGGTGCAAGCTAGGATCACCAAATCTTCACCGTCGGCAGCCTAAAAGACTCTAGTTTCAGGAACCGTAAAGCTTTTCCATAAATTCAAAAAAGGTCACCCCGAACGAGGGCGCCAAATGAGAGGGGGTAGGAAAAATCTGCGACATCCAGCCGATATGGCGTTGCTACAGCGAGATAGTGGCGCCATCTGGTGAGTACAAGTAAGACTTAAGACTTAAGTAAGCTTAGGGCCTACTTATTTAGTTGTAGGGTGTCTGGCGCCATCTGGTGAATGATTATGTTTCATTGGGTCTTCTGTGAAACTAGCCAAAAGCCGTATTGATGAGATCTATGGAATATGAGGTCTACGCATCACTAGCGTACGACGGTGCACCGCTGTTGCGCGTTCCTGTTTGCGTTAGCAGAGCTCTACTTGATACATACGCCAGTACTAAAAACCAAAGAAGTCAAACAAACAATACTGCTTGAGCTCACTGCAATCGCAACAAATTCTGGTAACTGTTTCAACCCATGTTTGTAACTGACACTATTAACGTAATGTAATTATGGAATCAACTTCAAACACTATAACAGACTGAATTCAGTCAGATGTACTCTGGCGGCCAAGATTATGTGTACAATGCACAAAATTTTAATAATCACAAACCCACATTAAAGACAGCATGTGGCTCCAGGTTGAATGAGACATTTTTGCACTTGTTTTATTTCACATATCACCACGTCCTACCTTCAACATCTACTTAAGCTGCTAAAGATATTAATGCCACACAAAATTTTTATATTACATTTAGCAGCAACCTTAACCACAAAGTATATAAACAAGTCTCGACTGAGTCAAACGATCGAAAACTAAAAAGCAGTCATAGCCCGCACACCTCCGCCAGGGCAATGTTGTTCGCTAGGTGGCAGCACCATCTTCGGCTTTGCAGCGGTTTCCCTTATGCCCCATTGAAAGCAATGGTAACGAAAATTTCAAAGTGATCCAGGATCCAGGATTCCTTTCGGATCACCCCCAAAACTGAATCACTTGTAGCTTATGCCATGCCCGACATACCCTCAAAATTTCAGAAAGATCCATCCATAACTTTTTGAGTTATCTTGCTAACAGACAGACAGACAAACAAACAAACAAAGTCTGGCAAAAACATTACCTCCTTGGCGGAGGTAATAACTGTACAAAAACACGCATCATAATCACAATATCAACAAAAGCAGTGCACACGCACACTGAGTAACAGCACCTGTTTGAGCTGAGCAATAAATCGCGTGATGTACTCAAGTGTTACCGGATCCTCAACCGTCAACTTGTGGCTTTGGCACTCGATCCGAACACGGTTCACCAGAATTCGAGCATCAGCCGTCAGGCCTGTATATGCACAAGAATACCCTGTCATGTTATCACTACTGTATCTTCAGCTAAAATGCTGGTTCCCAGGAAACACAAGCAGCACTAATATGTCGTGTTCAATTGCTGATTTCATGACACAATGACAGAAGATGCTAACGAAAAAGTTCTGCCTGGTGACAGCTTAAAGGTCCATGGCCACGGTGAAACTCACTCGCGCAATTTCTGTAGATTTAAATTAGACATTTATTCTTGCATACATAATATGTCGATTTGAGCTTCATAAATATATGAAATTAGTGCGTGATTTCAAACGTTACGTTACGTTATGCGAAATATTTTAACCTATCAGTGCCTGCGGTGATGTCATGACCCTAGCCCATATAGATCATAAATATTAATTTCCTAGCCGACGACGTCATCATTCTAGTCTAGACCATTAATATTCATGACGTCTATAGGCTAGACTCATGACGTCACCGCAGGTCATCATGGCGGCGCGTTTTCTATGTCGTTTTCATAGATCGTCGACTTCAAAGGTAAATTTTTCCGTGTTGACAGAACGCTGGGCGCCAATATTACTGTCAAAGTTATCAGAAAATTCTGCACTTTCAGGAAAATGGATAAAATCATGTATATGTTAATTTTGGTGACCGCGGACCTTTAATGTAACAAGCCCAGCTGTCGCTAGAATAGTCAACTGTACTGGTTGTCCGTGACCATTAAGGTCATCCAAAGTCAATGATTTTCATCTCATCTGAAAGCCATGTGCGATTTCCTATTAGTGATTAATAACAAGCTTGGTCCTGTTTCACACCATTTAGCCAAAATAGTGAATACGGATTTTCGAGGTCATTGAAGGTCAATGATTTCTATCTCATCTAAAACAGCATATGACACTTCCTATTAGTGACTAATAGTAACCTTGGCCCTATCTCTCACCGTTTCCGAGATACGGGCACTTATAACTTCAAACTCACCATTGAAAATTGTGGCCAAACTACTAGTTGGAGACATGGTTACTATTGACAGCCTTTAGGAAGTCTCCAACGCCCTATCTGATGGCAAAATCGCAGACCCTCTACGACTTACTGTTTAACCACAATACCGCACGATTGGCATACCATAGTGTATTACGACCTTTCAAGGTCATCCAAAGTCAATGACTTTGATGTCATTTAAAAGCCAGTATGCGACTTCCTGTTAGTGATCAATAGCAACCTAAGCCTATCTTGCACCATTTAGCCACAATACACCCGTGGCAAACAAATGGATGAACGAATGGACGGACGACAACTATGCCAATAGCTCGACTGTTAATTAAGTATGGTCGGCTAAAAAATATATGCCGAATAAAAAAAAATACAAACCTTCAGTTGAACTAACAGGAGCATAGCGCTAATTTTCTACTGCAACTAACGTTCATTGTTTCATACACCTGAGACACTCATGTTGCACGTCACTGATGTTTAAACAAATTAGAGAATTTTTTGTCAATTACAGCCATTACAATAAACATAATGTCTGCACAGATTGTATCAAGCAGGTGAGTTTGAACTATAAGTATAAATACGTAGAGGTCTACAATTAATGCATTTAGAATATGATATAAATGTTTATTATGTCAGCAATGTTATCAGAGACTTCGCGTCCAAGGACTTACAAAAAAGCAAGGCCAAGGCCACTGCTTTGTCCTCAAGGTAGACAAAGTGTCTTGAGAATATAGCCAAATCCTTGAGAATTCATACCTGGTGTATTAACAAAGAGTGTCGGTAAAATGCGTCTGGTGCATCTGCATCTAGTGCGTCTGGGCCAACGGGTATTTTGCATCTAAACAGTGCGTCTGAGAGCGGTAGGGAAAATGCGTCTAGACAGGTACAATGCGTCTACATAAAGTGCGTCTACAAACAGCTGGAGTGGCACTGTTTATCGCGTCATGTGTGGCGTCATGAAGATTGATGAGCAGTAACTACCTAACTAATTCTTAACTGGTGAAATTTTTATTAGAAGTGCACATTATTAAAAAGTATACAGTAGGTCAACTCAGCCTGGCCATCCCTCCGTGGGTAAGTGCAGTGAGTACCGGCTAAAGCTGGGACGTAAAATGGCACACCACATGATGCAATAGCCCCATATCCACGGTCTGGCAGTGTAAACTGGTGTCTGGCTGAGGTCTAAAGAAACGGAAATCAGTGCCACCCTATGGGCCTTATGACTCGGGAAGGACGGAACGTTTTTATAGAATATTAAATAACTAAACAGTGTAAACTCTAAATATGTCGTGCAATTTGAATCTTCCCTACATTGTTTTTTTACTATAGAAAGCATATAGGGTGTCATTCAAAGTGCGGCCTGTGACGTCATTTAAGATGAAACAGGTAATATGCGTCTATCAGATGCACTATTTAGATGCAAAATACCAGTTGGCCTAGACGCACAAGACGCAGACGCGCCGGATGCATTTTACCGGCACCCATTAACAAAGCGACAATGACCTGCGAAAGCCAGCGCAACGTGGTCATCAAGCAAAGCAATCTTGCGGACTGTCCGGTCTTCCTGAAGCTTGGCAACGGCTTTCTTCTCAACGCCCAACACTACCACATCCTTTCCACGAACCCCGACCTGCGCCACAGAATTACACATCAAATCCAAAGACAACAACAACTACAGAGCATGCTGATTCCACCGACACATTTCAGCTCGGTAAAAATCCCCAACGTTTCCCTGACTCATCGCAACATTCTTAAGAATACTGCATAACCTAATGCTATCGATCAAAACTAGCTTTGCAGTATTCCAAACTGTGCAAAAAAGCATGCATCTTGGTAACAGTCTGTGATCACATCAACCGCTTGGCGTCTCTATCAGATTTTGCTCATTGCACATTTTCAGTGGCTGTTTTCGAGTTTTTATTTCGCATGCTGTCAACGTCGTTCGTATATTGTAGGATCCATAAATTCTAGGATGAGATCGGCGATCTCATCGTAGTCATATTGCTAGCTTCAGATCGGCTCTTCCATTAGTTGTCATCACCCCTCTAGCGTAATAGCGCTAGGGCGCATGCACAGTGGGCGACGACTGTCAACAGTTTGCCGATAAAGGTCATTACTGCTGAATGTTTAAAGCCCTAACTAGCTTATAACGTCGCAAGGCAAGAATTATACAATGTACTATCTTATTTATTGCACTTTAGGAAGGCCTACAGAAAAAATCAGTGATCGAAGCATGATGATAGTCTATTAGCCTATTGAGATCACGGATCTTAGGCTATTCTGAAACTTTTAGCTGGCATGAGATCTACACAGGAAATGTTAATCTGAATTCTGGAGCTAGCTACAAATATCCTGCATTTCGACAGCAATATCATCAGCATCATTTTCTAGAACGAGATGGTGATCTCACTGTAGAATCATTTCTACAATGAGATCGCTGATCTTAGGATGATGATAGGCCTAGCCTAAAGTATTCCGATCTAATTCCAGAATTCCCAGCTAGCATGAGATTGATCTGGTGATTGATCTGGTCCTACAAAGCTCAAATTCCATGATGATATCATCCGAACATTATTTTCTAGAAGCTCAGTGCTACGGTCAGTTTGGCAAACTGAAAGATTGGTGACCAAAATTACTATCGTCAGTTCACCGAACTGAGTCGAAAAAATCAGAATTTACTATAAGTAATTTGAGCAAAGCTCACGAGACACGCGAAAGCCTATAGCAGTTCCTGTTCGCAGGTAATCTTAGTCTATCTCCATCCATTTCGTCGTAATTCACCCTTTTGCAGCCAAAAATTGCCAAAAAATCACGTTAAATCAATATTTTTAGGGTTCAAGGTCATTCAAGGTTATCGATGTTGATAAATTTAAAAAGCCTGTCACCAGTGCTTGTTATGTCTTGGTCTATCTCCAGCCAATTCATCGCAATTCGGTGTTGAAATGTGCGCTGCATCCAAAAATTGCGAAAAATTCACTAAAAACCTCTTTTTGAGAGGTTCAAGGTCGTTCAAGATCATCGATGTTGGTAAATCTAAAAAGCCTGTCACCAGTGCTTGTTATGATAAGCAGCATGTATGTACCTATCTGCAACCGTTTTCACATTATTCGAGCCAATAACGGCAAAATGACGTCTTTTTAGGGGGGGGTACCCCTCTTCAATGCCCTCGTTCGAGGGGAACCCCTGCACCCAGTAACACGAAATTTTGTCACGATAAACTAGAGACCTTGGGGCAGCCCACAGTGAAGACTTCGTGATCCTAGCTTGCACCGTTTTGATACAGATCACGAGTGTGACAGACAGACAGACGGACGGACGGACGGACGGACGGACGGACGGACGGACGGACGGACGGACGGACGGACGGACAGACGGACGGACAGACAGACGCCCAGATGATGGCAAAGACGCGCGATGCATTCTGCTTTCGCGCGTAAAAAGCAATTCGGCGATCTGAAGTGCAGCTACATAGGCTACAAAAATCAGTTTGGCTGCGCTGTTATTTATTTCACACCTCCACCAGTATGCTAGTGTAATAGACGTTCAGCAGTTCGTTTATTTTTTCGCATTATGTCATGCTTAAGTAATGGGAAATACCAAAATTGGTGTGAAAACTGGCTATTTATAAATGTCTTTATTATAAAAATTTTGTTTCTATGTCGGAAGTGCATGTGGTGGTCAGTCACGTTGGCCAGAATATGACCTCTATGGCCTGTTTAGTATGCTCAGGCGATCACGTTCGCTTCGTTGGCAGTCAGTGCATGGTGGCTGTCTAGATGAAGCACCTTTTGTCTGTTATGGTGTGCGTTATAGCATCGAATGCGAATATCGGCAACTGTGGAACGTTTAGGTGGATACTGCTCCATTTCTATAATTTGTCTAATAGTGCGACATGCGTTACGATGTCATTCTGGCCGACTGTTGATGTGAATGATGCAAGGCGCTTTGTCATCTGGCTGCATAAGGCCTACAATTGTTTCGGTAAAAGTTTGTTTTTTTTTCTTTTAATGTTGCTTCAGAAGTGACTGAAAAGGTAGAATTAATGCTGTTATGCATGTTTCAAACTAGTTTAATTATGGGAAACTGCAATTGACTGACATATTGCTACCCGAGAATAAATTTGGGGTTCTGAATGGGGATAAGCAATATTAATTCCTTCGTTCTTTATATGCTGCTTATTCAGTATCTGCAGTTCATTGTTTTTCCCAGGGAGGGGTGGCAGTTTGCTTTTTGTGTTTTTTGGCATTTTTGTATTCATTTATGATTTGCATTGCTGCTTACTCAGCTTATTTATTTTTAAAAAAATTCTTTGGGTATAATATTCATTCGCTAGGTGGCATCACTAAGTCGTTTTAGCTAGTTTTATGGGTTGTTGATGCAGCTTATTCAGCTATAAAATTATTTTTTCTTATTGAGTTTAGTACGTGTTTCATTCGCTAGGTGGCATCATTAGTGTATTTTTTCGTGTTTTTTTGTTTTTCCCCCAAAAAGACCTATCCCCTTTTTCTTTATAGACCCCATCAAAAATCCCTCTTTAAAACTGAACTTTGATCTTGGGTCTCAATAGTCAATTTTTTGCAGTTTCCATAATTAAATTAGTCTGAAACATGCATAACAACACTAATTCTACCTACTTCAGTCAATTCTGAAGCAATCTGAGGTGGCAGAGCTAAAGTAAACTTTTACCAATTTTATAACCGATCATCAAAAGGTAACTAACACTATTCGCCAAGATGTTAACTAAAAACATGCATAAGGAAAGTCACTCTACTGATACACATTACTGTCACATATGTACACAGCCGCTGGGTAAATTTTGCGTTGCTTCTATCAGTTCGCCGAACTAAAAATAGAATTAACGTTTCTAGAACGAGAACAGCAATTTTATAATGTAGAGTAATTTCTACAATGAGATTGCCGACCGCATTCTATAACTGTCGCCTTGAATGAGATCGTACAGAGGGAGTGTCGTACAGTGGCAGAACAGTCAAGCTCGCCAATCACGGGACCCGATTTGTGGCGATCTCATCCTAGCAATTCTGCTGGTGCTTACGGCGACATCGCCGATCTTATGTCACGTATTAGCGTTTCGGTACCTAATCTTTAGCACGACCGTCATCAAACACCATCAACAAACATACACTGAGTTTAACAGGATTTTACTGCCTGTCATGGCGAATAAACTTCATCATAACACATACCGCAGTTGCTCCCTTCTTGACGGCTTCCTGGGCATATTCTACTTGAAACAAATGACCATCCGGTGAGAATACCGTGATAGCTCTATCGTACGTCGAACTCATCGTCCAAAACTTTGCACAGTCACGACCAAAACAACTCTATATACTCAATTATCGCTCACGTTAGCCGTATAGTAAGTAAACGGTGTATTCTTCATTAATGAGGTGACACTGACTCTGTGTTGATTTTGAAAGTGATAGGTTCAAAAATAAAATGCTTATTAAAAAAATTAAAACAAAGTTACTGACAGCTCAAACTACTAAACCAACGTTTAACATACATAAAAATTTATTTTAAAATGTTTAACAAGCTGCTACTTATTTTTTCTTTTATTTTTACACTCAAGTCTGCTTTTCTTGAACTTTTGGGTGCTTGACTTCCGTTTTTTTTGTTTCGCGTGCTTTTATTGGTGCGAAAATAATAGTTAACTTTAACTTTAACTCGGGAATATTTTTGAAATTTCTGTAGTATACTATAAAAAAGTGCATTGTTGTTATTTGGCCTCACTGTAGAAACAATGGATGATCGGAAACTGAGAGCTCGGCTGTTGTAAAACTGGACAGGGATCAAAACATGTTCGTATCTGGCTGTATTATACACTGACATATGTACACTGAGTTTAACGGGATTTAAAGATTTTTCTTCAGAATACTAAAGCGTTGCTTATCTGAGCGCCTGCTATAAAACACCAAAATTAGTTTTTTTGGGCGAAACTGACATTATAAATTTGGTTAATTTTAATTGTGTTTACTGCTTTGCTGTGCCAGTTACAGCAGTGTGACTGTGGTCTTTGTCTTAAGGTTTTATTGACAGTGACAAAAAGCACAACAGACAGTTAAAGTAACTTTTTTTCTACAAACGGAAGCGTAATTGTAGTAAATGTTTGCATATGTGGCAGCGCTTATTGGTGCAATTACAGAGAATTCAATACAACTAACTTACACTGAATTCTTTACTAATTATTTAGACTGTTACTTGCTATTTCATCATGTTACTGGTATTATACAATACATAATACATATGTTTATAGTAGCTGATTGTTGCTGTGTCTGTGTAAGTGTCGGGTCATTCTCAGTTATTTGGTTTGTCGTCTGTCACACTCATGCACTCTGATTAAACTGTTTGGTGGATTTAGATGTCATTAGCAGGACAGGTGTACTTGTGGGGACGAATGAAACATTGTGTTACATAGGGTTTCTGCCCTTCAGGGGAAAAGTGATATGTGGATCAAACTGTGTTAGTGGAAACATGCAAAATTTTGGAAGTTGATGCTGTTACCTGGCAATATTTATTCCTTTCCCCTGTCCTCCAACAGACAGCATTATCACATTGATGACTGTCTGGAGGATAACAGGGAAGATTATTAGAACTACCATTATGTTAATTACATATGCACGCGTATAATGGAGTTCTTACAATTTTAGGTTAAACTTATTTTTGTGTTTTGTGTTTTTGTAAAGGTTAAACTTTCTGTCTATTGTAAAGTTTAAAGTTACTGTTCTATTATTATGTGTTTATGTGCATTCTGCCTGAAAATGTCGTCCCCAAAATGTCGGGTGGGACGTTAAACCCTACTCACTCACTCACTTACTGGCAATATTTACCAACAACAAGCTGCATGGGGAGTGAGTCATTTTGTTACTAAATTACTTTGTTACTTGTTTTAAATATAATTTTTTAATGTCAGCTGTTATGATCTTTGTTGACTAAGTGTGTATACATTAGCTGGTGCTGTGGACTCTGCAGGATTGCAGTGATGAGTGGTGGTCAGTGTACGGAGACAGAGAGTGACGGTGATGATGATTATGAGAACAGTTCATTGACCCATAGCCTTACTCAGGCTGCAGACAATGCACCAGTCACATCAGTTGCTTCATACCACAGGCATCGTCAGCCATCTGGCGGTATGTCTACCTTCTGTCACATCTTGAAGCACATGTTTTATTTGAAGTTGAACTTGACAAGTCAACACGAGTAATGTATTGGCCAAAAGTCCATAGAAAGTAATAAGTTTATTGAGGTGTAATATTGTAAGGTTTTGTGTACAGGTTTTAGCCAGTTGTACTTAAATAACGCTTGAGCTATTGGTATGAGTTGTCATCTGTCCATCTGTTTGTTCGTCCGTTTGTCTGTTTGTCTGTCACGGATGTATTGTGGCTAAACAGTGTGAGATAAGTCAGTGATTTTCAACCGGGGTTCTGTGGAACCCAAGGGTTCCGCAAGCATCTGCTAAGGGTTTCGCTGCAGGTCAGTGAAAAATAAAAATGACGTGGTGTACGAAATTACGTCAGACCAAGCCATACAAGTATTGTGCACCGAATGCAGTTCCAAATTAGCGCTTCTAGCCATCTACTTTTGCATACAGTGTGGAATATTTTTTGTTGTTTTTAACAGTGTTAAAATGCTTGCATTGAACACTGGAGACTTAACGTATTAATGTTAGTGTTAAAAAATCATTTATCCATTTAATGAATTACTTTCATTTCTTGAAACATTCTGCTTGAAAAATATAAAAATAAAACCTTGCGCATGCTGGGGTTCCAGACCTCTGACCTGCCTGTGAACGTAAAACATCACAAGAAATTTGAGCTAATGCTCACAGGACGCGCAAAAGCCTACAGCAGTTCCTGCCCGCGGGCAGTCACCCATCGCAGTACTAACCGGGCGCAGCGTAGAGTAACTTCGTTGTAGCCAAAACGTGTTACCAACTACGCCACGCAACCAACGCCAGTACTGTGGCGCCACCTTGAGAATGATTTTGTGTCGCAGCTTGAAATCGCCTGGAAAATCCATTAAAAATCCCTATTTTGGCGTTCAAGGTCATCCAAGGTCATTGAATTCGGCGCCAATCAAAAGCCAGTATATGATTTCCTATTAGTGATTAATAGTAACCTAGGCCTTATCTCGCACCGTTACTGAG
>Ga0209671_1003658_pt1 | contig 14901 bp, 10 predicted proteins | sample WorMetHERISLAND2_2_FD_187401 | JGI IMG/M metagenome (GOLD analysis project Ga0209671, IMG submission 187401) | Marine gutless worms symbiont microbial communities from Max Planck institute for Marine Microbiology, Germany - Olavius geniculatus... | ecosystem: Host-associated > Annelida >... | reverse complement strand
ATCGGACTTAGGGCGCCGGGCGGACTCACGTTGGGCTTTGCCCCAAATTTCTAGTTGTTGTCTTTGTTTATCACTTGTTTTAAACAAATGTAGAAACAGAACATTTCTAAGCTGCAGTAATCTAGTCTGTTTAAAGTGCAAAGTGATCCAGAAGCTTAAATTGTCAATTTCCAAGTTTAAGTTTCCAGCACTGTCTTGGAAACTGATAATTTTAGGTTGCTTTGGCAGTGTAAATTTTTCGACATCGTTGTACGAGCATCGTGTGCCTTATGGGGACTGGAATGCTGGAGAACAAAATTGCTAGAATCACAGCTGGCAGAAGCTGGGTGCATAGCAAGGTTTAGGTAGAAATAGGTTACAGGCAGTTTGTGTTGACTTTTATTCCAGTTCATGTGATGTAATGTGGTGGCAAGATACATAGTGATTAGCTTGTTGTGTCTAGTTAACATAGTTGACTTGTGCTGGACACAGTCAACTTAAAAAACATCATAAGCATTTCTTACAGACTTGTAACTACTGTACGGTGACTGTCTGTCTGTGGACAGGTAAACCATCTTGGTATTTAACCATCTGCCCAAGTTAACTCAGCCTTCCACCTTCTAGGGTAGGTAAATCAAGTACCAGCTTGCCTGCCTGAGGTTAAGTTGGGGTGCATTTGTTTGTGTTGGGTGGAAGGTAATACTGATTCCATGTTTAGCTCTAGGTTTCCTATATGAAGAGTTACACGCACTCTTTCATATGCACCCCTTGTAATGTTTCTTTTATTCATTTCTGCAGGTACTGCTGATAGTCAATGTGGCTAGTGAATGTGGCTACACGCATACACATTACCGTGATCTTGTGCAGCTGCAACAAGACTTGGAGTTTACCGGTTTGTTCCATGTTCTTGCATTCCCATGCAACCAGTTTGGTCAGCAGGAACCTCAGGTGATCAGTTACCTGATATTCAGTTTTATGCTTTCATTTTTACTCATATAGGTTACCCCTGAACCTTAGTCTTAAATTTTTTGTTCCAATTTTAGGACTTGGTGGTTGTTTATATCGTTATGCAAGCAAGTGTGTAATAAGCTAGAATAACATTTGCGAGTACCGAGATTTCATAAATGTCATAGTCGTGTACCATGCTTAGACCATTTAACAGATTTACATGCCATTTGCCAGGCATACTTGTGGGGTTCAAGGACATGTTATGTCACATGAGGGAAGGGCGGAGTGGTTGAACTTGCCTAGCAAATGCAGATTATGCAATCAAGGAGTGGGATATGCATCATGCAGAATTTTTACAAATTGTTGCCCACTGGCAAATACAAAGGAAGTGATTTTGCTTTATACCAAATGACTTTAGTTATGTACATGTTTATCAGTCTCATAACTTGTTTTCTTTGTTTATCTGCCATTATGTAAAGTATTTGTGTGTCAAAGTTGATCTTTTATGGGCTATTAGAAGTACTAACTGAATACTATGTGTGTTTATAGGATACAGCTGAAATAGTGAAGTTTACATCAAGTGTATATCATGTGAATTTCCGGCTGTTTAATAAAGTTGATGTTGTTGGAGATACAGCATCTCCATTGTGGGCATTTTTAAAAGGTATAATTTTTGTGCATTGTATTTATTTATTCATTTCAGTACATATTTTCTTAGCACAGATTTGTCCTTCAAAAGTCATTTAATAGTGATGATGTCTAAGATGTATTGCTGTAAGTCCTTATGACAAAAATTGTACAATTAATGGCTGCAAATTACAGATATAATCATCATGCCCGGTGGTGATTAATGGTGAAACTTGTCCTTTGGCTTTATACAGTTTAACCAACTTTCATTAGAGGTCTAATAGTGCAGCAGCTTAGCTGACCAATTGCGCATTTTGTGATAAAAGCACCAAATGTGGCAGAGTTGTTTATTAATATAAAACAAATTTTTTTTAGATATTGGGCCACCTCAAATTTTGCCTTTATATCCACCATATTGAATTTCAAAATGGCCGCCATCTCAAATCTTTAAATGGCAATATTTTGGGAACCAGGTCACCTCAGACATGATATTGCTGGCTGAACGTACATTTGTGGGGTTACATAACTCAATGGTTCAACTCAGAAATGGTTTGGCAGGCAGCCATATTAGACTTCGAGAATGCTGGAACCCCAAAACTACAATTAATTTATGATATTTCATTATGCCCACCATTGGCTTGATTTTGAAGGCAGTAAATACTACTTGGAGTTAAATTACAGACAATTAGTCTGCATGGACAGTGCTATTAACACAAGACTTCGCAAATGGTTGCAAGTAATTTAACAAAAAGCCCAGGCTCTATCGCTAGGAAAAGCCAACCAACCGTACAGCCTACGTCCGAAGTCCAGCATACAACTTCCAGTCACGAAGAGAAAGCGATTTGTCAGAGGTGACACAGTTCCATGCACATTAATGGATTGCTGTCTCGAAAGCTACAATGAATGCTAGTACAGACATCACACGAGATCATTTTGCCATGCGATATATATAGCTATACAGAGTAAATTAACAAGGAGAATATCGGACGCAAGTTTTGCAAATATTTCTCACAATAAAAACGCCTTGCTCGGGACGACACACTACAGCCTATACAGTTTCTGTTGCAGTAGTGACCTTCAAGGTCAATCAATGTGAATAATTTTCATGTCATTTGAAAGCCAATATGCAACTTCCTGTTAGTAATCAATAGCAACCTAGGCCCTATCTTGCACTTTTAGCCACAGTACATCTGTGATGGACAGACGGACGGACGGATGGGCGACAACTGTGACATCTGCTCGATCTTGCTGCGGTCGGCTAAAAATGAAAATTCTCTAAATTAATGTGCAGTCATACAGGGTTGGCCAAGAAACGGACCTGTTTGAGCGTTGATAACTGAGCGATGGTTACCTGTAGAAAGGTGTGTGATATGTCAAAAGTTTTAGAATGTTGTAGAAAAGGGTCGAACTTGCATAGCAAATCATTTAAGTATTCTTTGCCTAATTTCCCTAAATCTTCATTACTCCTGAAATTAGGCATTTGCCTGCACTCCCATGTCCCGAGTTCATTGAATTCAAAAACTCATTGCCAAAAAGTCCAGATTTAAATTCTGTGAATTATTCAGTGTTGGGCATTGCAACAGATAGCATGGTCACGGTACGGTCGGCTTTTCCTAGCGACAGCTGGGTTTCTTGTTGTGCCTAGGCGTAACCTTCTTTCATCAAAGAGCGCTAGAGGACACACCTGATTCAGATAGCAGTTATTTTGATCCCAAAAATGTATGTTTAGCCACCCATGTAGCTGACCTGGATCAAAAAATTTGGTCACTTTTAGATTTGGGATGGTGGCCATTTTGAAATCTAATATAGCAGATACTGAGGGTGAATTTTACATGGCCCAATATCTAAAAATGTTTGTACCATATTTGTAAATACATTTGCCATATTTGGTGCTTTTATCACAAAGTGCACAATTCTTGCTAATATTACAGCTTAACAGCTCCACTATAATGAGATTTGAGCTACTGTACGTCGTACCGGTACTACAGTGTATTATACTTGAGATACTTGATGTGTGTGATGCTGTAGTTATTTTCTATAACTCTATTTATAGAAAGCTTGTAAGAAGCATTTTCCTGGTCAAATGCTTGTGCAGTTTTTTAATGACATGTTTGTGTAGATTTGTCTTCACCCTTTGCAACACAAGAGGCATGAGTAACTAGTGTACCACTTTAAGGCAGACAGCCACTTACTGTGTCGGCAACAGGGCCAACGTCTGTTTCTAGCTTTTCTTATCAGAATACATAAAAATAATTTTGTTTTAGCTGTGAATGTCTACAGTTGTTTACAACTGGCTGTTGTACTGTTGTACTCAGAGAAGACTAGGTATGCGCCACAGTGGAACTTCTGGAAGTACCTGGTAGACCACCGAGGCAATGTCGTCGGGCCATGGGGACCTCAGACCGGTGTCAGTGAGCTGTCAGCCATAGTGAGGCAAGCCGTCTCTGCTGCACGCATGAATGCCGAGCCGCCATTCTTTGACAGTGATTCACCCAGCCACCCAAACAGAATCAAGGAACTGTAATGTTTAGCATATTTCGATGCAGTGTACTATGGTAGTACCAGAATTTGGCTGCAGACAAAATCCAGCTATTTTTACACAGCTGTATTTTGACTTGACAGGATATGTAGATTTGTGCCGGATTTGCAAAACTTCATTTTTGATGTGGCATATCGGATATTTATTTATTGTTATGAATGTCAACTGAACTAAATCAGTGAGAACTCGTTGATTTGTAACAATGCTGACTGATTACGCAAACTTTTATCACAACGATTAGATATTGAGCTCACTACAAAGAAGTCAAAAACTTTGTGTTTATATTTTGTCTGCTAAATAATTGCTAGTCATAGGCCTGATTATGATAGAAATGCACAGGCAAAGTAAAAGTCTGATTTTTAATCTACACCAGCAAACTAGCAAATCCAGCTGTGAACTACATTCACTTCCACAAACCTGGCCAAATCCAACTCTGGCTGAATTTAGAAACGAGAAATCTGGTACAGCCTAGAGTATGTCATATTGTAGTGATAAATATTGCATGCGGTCGACCAGTTAACCACTGTATGAGTTGTGACTGAGCACTGGAGTTTGTGAGCATGGTTTAGAGTGCTTTTGTATTTGATATTTACAATGTGTCGTGTTCGGTGATGAGTCATCATCATCATCATCATCGACAACCGTGGGCTCAATGCCCCTTGGTGTCTGACGCCAATCGCTGCCCACTGCTGCCTATCTAGGGCAGCGTGGCTTAACTCCTGCAGGGTTGCCCCACACCACTGCTCAATGTCATCTGACCATTCTCGGTGAGGTTGTCCTCTTTTGTTTGAACCATCCATCATTCCGAACACCAGCGTCTTTATCTTTCTGCTGTCATTCATTCTGCAGATATGGCCGAAGAGGCGCAACTTTCTCTGTATCACTTTCTGCAGTAGGGTTTCTGCCAACTGAATCTTTCTGTACAATTCTTCATTAGTGATGGGTGAATTTTTTTATGTTTGTAGTTTTTTTACACACTGTCTTTTGTTGAAACTTGAACAGCCCTGTTTTGTGTGCATAGATGGGTCAGGTCAGTGTTTAGTGATGCTCAACCAACAGCAAAAAAGGTGCTAAAGGCAAATTTCGAAAATTTGGAACAGAATTTTATAGGAAATTTATCTATATATGGATGTGTGTCGATAGACCATACACCACTTTAAGTTACTGAATGTTTACTTGGATTTTTAAAAATTGGGATTTGTTGCTGTACACAATTCTTTAGCGTAACTAGATAGTGCGAAGTATTGACAATGGAATGAAGCTTACTGTAACATTTTATATGCTTTAGCTGTGTTTCATCTATAGGAATCTATGTTGTATTGATATATTCGTGATATTAGTTATTGTTTAATACATTTTGTCCCACTTGTAGAAATGAGTTAATATGTTGGTATATTGTTGTGTAATCAATTTTTGCATGTTTTGCATTTAGTGTAGTATAGTAAATGTTTTTTATACATTTTTTTGGTACATTAAAGACAGTTATTACATCGTGTTTAGCTAATATCACTGCTGATCTACAAACACCTTGCACATTGACATATTGGTCATGAGTTAATTAATTGAGATCTGTGATAATTATGCCGTGAACTTTTCCTGTGTTGTGTCTTGCTATACACAAAATATTTATATTTTTAATGGCAGATATAGAACATTTCGGCAGTTCATGTATTTGGCTCAGAATTTCTTGTTCTGAGCAGTGTTGCATTTTTGTACTAGTAATTGTAGTAGGTTGTGTTGTAAAACTATTTGTGTTTGAATTTACTGTAACTTGACAGTAGTTTCTGTGGCGTCCGTTTTGTAATTGTGGTTTTCCCGTAGCAGTAAAGTGCCTTCTAACTGATCATTGCTACTGGCATGCAAGTTGCAGGCTAGTGAGTCTATTTCAGTTTGCATCGTGATACTTTCTGCTAATGTGCACTGCTGACATGACTAATAATGCATATACAAATACAATACGTGTAGGCTGATCGCATAGAATTTACTATAGACTTGCTTAAAGGATAGATGGTAATGGTGCGGTTTTGTTTTGATTGTCTTTAAACGTGAGAACGTTATTGCTAACATAGCCTAAAAACTTTCACCGTATGTTCAATTGTTCATGTTATTGTTATGTAATGTATAATTTGTTAGGCCTGTCGTCTCCATTTGAAACTCAAACATTGATGTGTTCATGATATTGTCCACTGTTCTGGTGTTATGGACTTCCATGCTTTCGTTGCCAAGTAGATTTGATGGAAATGCAAAATGTAACATAACAGTGGCATACAAAAGGGGACCCAGCCCTCCTCCATCCTTCATACAAGACATAAGCTAAACACACATTGAAACTGCACTTAATTTGCCAATTTGGTCACTATTCTCAGGACAATGGGCCCCCTAATTAAAACTGTTGCCACCAGATCCTCTATTTTAAAGCTATAATGCACCAAATTTGGTTTCGGCTGGGGCTCCGCTGTAGCTGGATTTTAAGGAGACCTACTTTTAAGGGAAGGAAGGATAAGGGAAAGGGGATGAATAAAGGAAAGAAAGAAAAGGGGTAAGAAAGAAAGAAAAGGGGAAAGGGTGAAGGGAAAGAAAAGGGAAGGGAGACAAAGCCTTCAGCCAGTTGAATTTTTTGGCTACGCCACTGACGGCAAGACTTCTAATGTGGTCTGTTAGGACTGCCTGATAACAGACCGCCGAATTAAACTGAAAAAAATATTGTTTCCTCTATTAGTCACTTGACGGCTACCAGCCATTGACAGTTTTGCGTTATTGATAGACCCACAATTATTGATGGACCTAGTACTGTACTGAGGAAGAAGCAAAGCGTCCGCAGAATGTGTCTGAAAAAGTAAAGGTGAAGGCCGACGGCGGTGAAGTTGTTGAATTACAAGCGGCTTAATGACAGAAGACGATGTCGATCGTCACGCTTGTATGACTGGTCGGTAGACGGACGTCGCGATGATTTAACTCCAGCAATAAATCTTTGTTGACTATCGGCGCTGGCAGCAGACGGTCAAAGCACTGAGTATATATAAGTCGCCGGCGACTCACGCATGCACGTGATGGGCACTCCTGGCCACAGTTACATGGTTATAAATACATGAACTCTCCGGTTAGTTAACACGTAGTTATAGCTATAACAAGAAGCCCAACACTCTTTAGGATAGTCGACCGTACTGGTTATCAGTGACCATCTTCAAGGTCATTCAAGGTCAATGATTTTCATTTGAAAGCCAATATGCCACTTCGTATTAGTGACAACGTTGACCGTATCTTTCACCGTTTCTGAGGTATGGCCAGTTTTCCGCTGAAAACGCACATTTTTCCTACCCACCGTCCATTCAACCCTAAATTTGAAAATGTTTCCTTGCACTAGATCGGTGAATTTTTGCATGCCTAGGTTTATGACACATAGCTGATTATTCGTGTAAAAATTTTTCTCTCGTAAGACCTACGTACTGTTAGCCAGGGTACATCCGTTACAGACGACGGACAGACGGGCGACGACAGGCGACAACCGTACCATAAGGTCGACCGTTACTTACAGTGTAAGTACGGTCGGCTAAAAAAACTATTATAAAGATAGTTAGTAACTACAGTTAAGACTATTTGCCATTTGGCAAGTACTTTCCAAATTGGTGATAAACCAGTAGGCCCATAGGCTAATCCAGGCACTGACACCTATCAGCCTTACTTAACTCTATGGTCTTGAAGCAGTTGGTATGTCTAATGCTAATCTCCGAACCTTATAGGGTTGGAAAACTGCTCTGTATAAAATTTTAAACAAATTAAACAATAGATTTGCCAAAATGTGCTTCCTGTCTGAACAAGTTGTAATAAAATTATTCAGCTTAGACTATATCATTTCACAGTGTATTCTATATGATCTCTTTGGTTTTTGTAGGCTTAACCTCAGATTTTTGTATTGATTGTATTGTTCTGTCTGTCTTTGTCTGTTTATACACATTGTATTGTTTGAATAAAAATTATCAAAAGTAATTATTAACTACTTAATACATGATACTCAAGCTACCGTAGATGCCCACCACTAGCCTGCTGGTTGGCCTAGTATTTTTACCTAGTGTCAGCGACGTCCGCGTTTTGTCGCACAAATACGGTCAGCTCGAGTACAAAAATATTTGACGATCGAACGTTTCGTTATATCATGTCTTGTCTGTAGTTCAGTAGGCGGGTTATAAATAGGCTAACTGAGAATCAGCAGTGATAACAAACACAGCAGTTGCAACTACTTTGCAATACTTCTAAAATTGTTTTAAAAAGTCCTCATAACTAGTTTTGAAAACAGTAGCCTACAGATATCTGCCCATCCAAATCGCAGAGTATACTTTTTGACCATTATTAATTGACAATCAGAGTCGGACCTCAATGTTAGGTCTAGTAGGCCTATAGGCCCCTACCGTAAATCAAAAACACACGTACAAACTTTTGTCTCTCTCATTGTCATTCTATTCTGCAGGAAATTTGCAACAAAAGCCACTAAAGCTCCCAATAAGATACCTGTAATTCGAAGTGTCGCCTTGTTAAAATATCACTTTTCTCAAAATTGTACCGACTGAAAACACGAATCAGTTTGCCAAGTGTCAGCGGTTTAATAGGTTTAATCGCTGCTGTCAAACGCGGCCGCTTACGTCGACTCAGAAAGTAATTTGGGAAAAAGCAAAATTGTAAATTTGTTATTTACCAGGCATATCTGACAAACGGTTTAAGCAGAGTGCACAAATGTAACAAACAACGGACAGACGACAGATCACGCTATAAGAAAACTAGCTATAAGCGGAATCACTTGCTCTAGAGGGATCGGCCTAAAATCAATAAATAGAGAGTCCTAAGCGAACAATGAATAATGTCGGCCAAACTTCATTAAAAAACCAAATCAACAATGCTAATCTTTATTCAGTTGAATAAAGAAAAAGGCCTTTAACGATGGTTAGGGTATAAGTTGATAATTCAACGACGTTCGTGTTCACCAAACGCGTAAGTGTCGAATGTCGATGACATTGTGATGGTCTGGAAATAGCAAACAAGTATCTTGAGACGGCGACGGCGACAGCTAGAGTGTAGCCTTTATCATTTTAGTGCGATGGAAATTATAGGTCGGCTTCTAAGACAGGACCTGTAGTACGTTTAAAATTATTTCATCAGTATCATTTTTTGTCGACTTTATAAGGTCCGACGACTTCACCAGTTATGTCGCACTCTATATTTTACACTACAGGGCCGGGTCTACACTGTGTGCGGAAAAAAGTAACCCCCATAGACATTATACAACAGAAATGTCAAACCTGAAAAGGTAAAAAATAAAAATTCGTGCGCATAATCCCCAATAAATTTTTTAAGCGACCATCAAATTTCGTTGAAAAACATTATTTATTAGCGAAGTTATTAATTGTTGATTATCGATAACAAAATACCTCCGTTACCAGTACGGCGTTACACAAGTAAACCTCTCTGTAGTGTGTACATTTGCGTAACTCTAACAAACAACATTTGGTTTTCACAAAATTCGGCCATAACAGTGCATCATCCATTGGCAATTAAAATACCAAATTTCAGTTAAATCGGCCAACGCGAACAATAGTTGCAGCAGCTTTTGTGAAGTCACCCCAGAAGGTAAAGTATACGCTATTAAGCAACCGCACGGACATGTGAACCTGTCAAACTGTACGCGATAAACGTTTTAGCACCATATCCTTCTCTTTTCTCAGCAGTTTAATTAAAACACAAATTACGATCGTCTGTAGAAATTTTTTTTGTGTTATTTTTATGTTATTCCTTACATTCCATGGATCAGAGCACACAGTTCATCACTTTGCGGAAAGCGCCGATCGCACTGCTCGATAAGCAGACTGTCTGCATGTCTTTTGACTGTCTCCTGTATATCGGTTACAACAATTTGACTAACACTGTTGTGACCGACATCGAAGACGCTGTCTTGCTAATTAGCGCAGAACTCGAGCACGTACGTGAGAACTTACTACCAACAGCCTACGTTCAGAACTCATAAAACGTATCGACACGTGAACGTCGTTGTCTCGGCCACCTCTGACCGAAGTAGACCTTCTCTTTAGCGTCACACGTGTGAGCACACCTGATTCAAGACACACGCGGTCAGTGATGTAGTCCTAAAGACCGTGCTCTTCGAGGACAAAATAGTCCTGGTCTTGTCAACGTCTTGATCTGGCAAAAGCACTGCACACAGTGCCCGGTGGCATGATAATTTATTGAGTTGCGACGTTGCGACGTTCATTACACATGAAAGTTCAAAGTTTATTGTGCATAAATAAACATCTCTGCCATGCCATCATTGCCATGTCTCGAGTTTGCTTTATAAAAAATAGCACAGGCTATATACTATAGGTAGGGACCGAGACGTGTTGCAAAACATAATTGAAAATTCATGCTGTTGAATTGAATCTAAAATTTATTCAAATTCTAGAAGACTCTATATTGCAAGAACTTAAAGTACCAAACCAAAGCATATCATACAATTTTCGCAATAATAATACATGTATGGGTGCTCCTGTGGAAGAAAAAACACTCCTCAATGTTGGCTACACACCGTGTCAAAACGATGTCATGTTCTACCAGTAATCCTGACTGTTTATACCTTCGCTTCCCACTTTTGCTTTGAGATTTACCTGACGATTAATGCAGGTACATATGAATTTTTAAACTGAATTTTGTCGTCAACGATAATGTACGACGACCTAAGAAGGCCACTTACTGCAGGTCAAGCCATGGTGCAGTATGGTGAAGGGCGTGTGTCCGCTGTCAACACGGCAATTTTAGTGTCTTATATGTCACGATGATGAGTTACTGTTGCCATTAGTCGGCCACGCGGCGCACTATATAAGTTCACATTAAATTGCCCGCCATTTATGATCTATATTTAGACACTGAGTTCAGACCAAGACTAAACAGAAAGGTGTCTCGCATTGAGCGCTGTCATTCACCTGGTTCACTGAATGGCCGAGTTTCGACCTGTTTACTTGGCACCCAGCCAGCGCCGTGTCGTCTGAACTTGATTCAAGATAGCACTACGTCACTGACGTCCGAGATGGTTACGATATAAAAAAAGACATTCGTGGATTAATATCGCTGACGTGCAACAATATAAGTTATAATGCGTCATCCTTATCGTCACAAAACCAACTATAATTAGTAGACCTAGCTGTTGTTGACGATTCCCAATTAGCGTTTAGTGATGGACACCAACTACTTGGCTTAACTACTTGTACTTTCTTAACTATACAGTACTGCATCTCAAACAAAAAGCCCAGCTGTCGCTGGGATAGCTGACCGTACTGGTTGTTAGTGACCTTCAGGGTCATCCAAGGTCAATGATTTCCATCTAATCTGACAGCGCGTATGCTACTTCCTATTAGTGACTAATAGTAACCTAGGCCGTCTCTCATCGTTTTCGAGATAAGGCCAGGTTTTCCTTAAAAACGCACACTTTCTACCCCTTATATTCAACCCCCAATTTGAAAATGTTCCGCATAGAATAGATGGCTGAAATTTTGCACGCCCGTGTTTAGCACCCATGGCTAATTATTCGTGTAAAAAGTTTTTTCTACGCCCTACCCGTTAGCCACAGTACATCTGTTACAGACGACGGACAGACGACAACAGCTCGACTGTTACTTAAGTACGGTCGGCTAAAAACGTGTCAGTTTTATTTTTAGAATAACTCCGTACAACAATGGCTTATTTTTACGCGCAACAGCAAACTATAGCGCGTATTAGCTACGGTAATTATGTCCTACTGTCTATTCGTCTGCCGTCTGTCTGTCTGTCACGACCGGCTACCGATTCAAGCTCAGGTGAGATAGGGGCCTAGAGACTCGAGGTTTTCACCGTACGATAGCGACTTGTTTCTAGTTTTTTATTGACGAAATTTCGTGACGTTGGCTGAAAAAGTTTTCCTCGATCGAGGGTGTCAATAAGGGGTGCCCATCGTTATTTTACCGCTATCGACTCGTCTAGCTTGCAAACGGTTGCAGATACGATGCACATATCTGCTAATAATCATAACGAGCACTGGTGACCAGCTTTTTGTGGTATCAACATCGATGACTTTAAACGACCATAAACCCTCAAAATAAGTGTTTTAGTATTTTTTTGCGATTTTATGGCTGCAGCTTACATTCCAAAAGTGAATTCCGACAAAATGGATAAAGATTGACCAAGACAATACATACCGGTATGAAATTTTCAGCATTAAACTTAGATTTTAGCAGTCTAAGTACCAACACCTTACGTTCAAAGAAACCCGCGTACGCGGGTGTCAAAGAGGAGTACCCCTTAAAAGTGGTAATTTTACCGCTGTTGACTCGTCTAGCTTGCAAACGGTTGCAGATCGGCACATACTTGCTGTTTATCATAAAAGCACTGGTGACAAGCATCGATGACCTTGAACGACTTTGAACTCTCACAATAAGAGTTTTAGTGATTTTGGCGATGTTTGGCTGCAGCGCACACTTCAAGAATGAACTGCGCGCTATGGACGGAGATAAATCAAGACAACCTGCGAACGGGAACCGCTATAGGCTGTCGCGCGTTTCATGAGCATTAGCTCAGATTTCTTGTAATAATTTTAACAGCCAATATCACGAATAAACTTGCTCACCTCACATTAATACTGTTGCTACATTACCTTGTGAAATACCGAAGTCGTACTTTGGCCGTCAACAACAAATTCATACCAGTCCTATAGCGCCAGGCTTGCCGTGGACATAAGATATCCATGGATATATCCATGGATATTATGCTCGCGCATCTGCTAATTAAATTGACTACCTATATCTTTGTATCTCTATAAAATTTCCCTCTCTGTGGTTTTTACTCCTCATTTTCTCGTTTATTTATGTTAGTGAGTAAAATGAATAATCACTGACATCAGCACGCCATTATTTAGTTAGCCTAAATTAATTTATTAGCACCATATAGCACAAACTACAAATCAAGTGTTCTTCAATAGCGTCCACCCCACCGTGTACCTGTAGGCGTACATGAATTGCGTCTGCTAGGGTGCGCCAACCGTACCGCCTATATTCCAAGGCCACCGACTTTGAATCGCGGAAAGAAAGCGATTTCCCAGAGTGACTGCAGTCCCATATACGCTATGGTGACGCTACTATATCAAATTCTAGAACAAATACTAAGATATGACGCTGCAATTTGGCGCACGTGGGTGACGGCTGCAGTCAACAGAATTGCCTTTAAAATTGCGGCCAAACCGCTGCAGATAGAGACATGGTTACTTTTGACAGCCTATAGAAATTTGCCATCGCTCTATCCAATGTACCGTCGCCGACTTTCTACGACGTACCGTTTAGCCACAATACATGCTTTACACACAGACAGACGACAGACAGACGACATATCGTACCCAAGGCTCGACCTAACGGTCGACCAAAAACAACGTCAATAAAATTGTGCAGATTTTCACGAACGTTAAGACATACTTAACTAAGATCGTATTTTAATGCAAATGTGTGTCTATTTTTACATTTATTAATTTTTCAACAAATTAAAAAAGAGAAATGTCGGCGTCATATTTTTGGGAGATGAAATGAACGCTTTTGCAGTGCTATATTTTGCAAAAAAAATGGAGGCTACAGTTCTACATGTACGCGGCATGGAGGCGTCTGTGGATATGGATATATCCATGAATATCCACGTAAAATCTGTGGATATGGATATGGATGAGAAATTTCATATCCACGGCAAGCCTGTATAGCGCTGCGATCGCATGCGCCAGGTCAGTAAATTATCGAAAACACAAAAACTTTGAAAATCTGTTAAAAATTAACATGAATCGTGTTTATTCTAAGATCGCACGTCAACGAACTGCAAGAACGCATTAAGAGTAAGTGGGCCGCTTTCAGTCACGCCGTTATTGAACGTGCTTCTAGCGAATGGCGTCAACGTTTACGCGCTTGCGTTCGTACTGGAGCCAGACATTTTAACTGACAGCTAGTAGCAAGTTAGTCTGAAGAACGTAAAGTGAACGGCTGCTAACGAAGTTTCTGTATTACAATACAATACAATACAATGGAGAATTTGCACTCAAAAACTGACAAACAAACTGTCAGTTTAATCTAGCACATAAACTAAAAAGAACTTAAATGTTTTAAAAAATGAAATGAGAGATACTAGGAATAAAAATAGTGTTAAATGTAAAAATGACAAAATTCGAAAAATGACTGAAGCAAAGACAACTAAAATAAGAAAAAACTGAAAAGGTAAGAAATAAAGAATAATAATGAAAACTAAAACTCAGAAAAAAACTGAAAAGAGTAAACATAAAAACCGTGAGCAGGTCCGAATAACCGTGGAGTCAGTCCGAGGGGATGCCAAATGTCTATGGAGGATAGGATTTGAAAAAAAGAAAAGTTTTGAAATTGGAATGAAAGAATGATGGAGTGATAGATAACAAGAGTTGTGATGGTGACGCTGACGAGGTGAGATGATCACGGAAGTATGGTGAGTCAGGAGGAGATAGATCAAGACGTGGCTGACGAAGTGAGTGGGGGAGTTGATTCCAGAGATGACTCAGATGAGATGATGCATAGCGAAAGAAAAGACTGGTAATTTTTAAGGAGGAATGAGTAGGTAGACGAGCAAGGGTGACGACAGACGAGAATCGAGTGTTACGTGGTGGCTGGAGAGAGATTAAGTTATACAGGTAAGGAGGTTGAACGGTATAGAGAAGTTTAAAGGTAAGAGAGAGAATTTTATATTCAATACGTTCATTTATTTTGAGCCAGTGAAGAGATTTAAGAATAGGAGTGGTA
>Ga0209671_1003657_pt1 | contig 14901 bp, 9 predicted proteins | sample WorMetHERISLAND2_2_FD_187401 | JGI IMG/M metagenome (GOLD analysis project Ga0209671, IMG submission 187401) | Marine gutless worms symbiont microbial communities from Max Planck institute for Marine Microbiology, Germany - Olavius geniculatus... | ecosystem: Host-associated > Annelida >... | reverse complement strand
GTGGGACAACCCTGCAGGAGTTAAGCCACGCTGCCCTAGATAGGCAGCGGTGGGCAGCGATAGTAAGAATGGCGTCAGACACCAACGGGCATTGAGCCCACGGTTGTCGATGATGATGATGATGATGTGAAATAACTGCTGTTTACTGAAAACAAAACTCAAATTTTAGATTAATAAAGAAGGACATAAACAAAAAATAAAATCTGATTACAATACAAATATAAGCCACAAACGCATACAAACCAGCTCAAGTTATTGGCATCATTATCGTGGACATCATCATCATCATTGTCTTTGTTGTCATCACTTTCTCTCTGCTCAGCCTCTGCATCATCTTCAGCCACGCCTGCTGACACGTACTCGGCAAGCTTGCGTGATCTCTCCATCTTGGACTGGAAAGCTGCCAGCATCTTCAATGTCTCCACCTCCCGGTCGGATCCTTCCTTTGCCCGCCGCTCGTTCTGCGTCTTGTACTTGTTCCGCTCAGCCAGATATGCGTCGACCACGCCAGACGCAGCACAAGTACCACCCACTGCACATGGCACATTCAGGTTTAGTCTACAATGCATTGTACAGGATGCGGCAAAAAAGTGGTCCCCTCCCGAAAGTCTTTCACTGTTTTCTCAGCAACCGTTTGGAATTTTAATTTAAATTTTCAGATTTATTTACTGAAACATTTTACACCTAACTGCCAAGTGAAATATGATTCTGTTAAAAAATTACAAAGTTATAAATCTCTAACCTGACCGCCTGCCGATTTTCACTTTTTGACAGAATCATATTTTACTTGGCGGTTAACTGTAGAACATTTCAGAAAATAAATCTGTAAAATTTCAGATTAAAATGTCAAATGGTTGCTGCAAAGACACCAAAAAACTTTAGGGGGCTACCATCCAAAACATAGTAAATCAACGAAATCAATATCATTGGGCAGTGGACAGAATGTGGTGTCAAAAAACCTCCAAGTAAACCACTGGATTGTTACAGCAGTGTTCTACAAGCTGGACGCTTCGTGATGCCAAGCCAGCAGCAGCATCAAAGACTAGCACTGGATGAGGATATACAAACTGCATGCACCACTGTATATTATGGTAATTTCATAAACAACTCTTTCCTGTCAATCAAATACACTGCTGCAGACAGCCAAAGCTAAATACTTAAAATATACACATAACGGTCAAAACGCAAAATTAAGACAACAAAACTCAACTAAATCACCGTCTCTAATCATGTTTGGAATTATCTTGCTCTGCTGCTGGTTCCTGTGACAGTAAACATTAGCGATCATAATGAACTAGTAATATCAATTCAATGTGCTATTTCACTGCAGTCACAATGAATATAAATAAATTTTTGTACATCAAAAAAATTCGGCAAGATATATAAATTTGTGTAGAAAACGTTCATAAATGTAATGAAGCAAGTACACAGTCAAAAGTACATGCAAACACAGCAGCTTCACTTGTATCAATATGTCACAACTTTCACAATTTGCTGATAGTAACTGACCGCTATCAGCAGTGTCTGCAGCACTATCTGCAGATGATGGCTTCTTGCGAGAGGACTTCAAGTCTTTTTTCAGCTTCTTTGTTTCTGCCTTCAACTTTGCCCTTCATACACAGGCACCACTCATAAATGTAAAAAAAAGTTCCAGAAAAAATTTTTTAAAAAAAGTTAAATAACGTAAAAACGTGTCAAGAATAAAAAACGTTTAAAAACGTTGAATAAAAAGCGTTGGCCATAATTTGCTCACCCTCTTGCCTAATGCTTAATGCTGTAAGTGCAGTATACCCTGAACTATAGTTTAGATGCAGAGAACTTTATTTAGTTTCAATTCAACCTTGTCGTCATAAGACCATACACATTAAACTAGCCAAATATACTAGTTAAAAAACTTTTTATTTAGTATATTTAGACTAAATAAATAAAATACATCACTATGACCTATTATTTGTTTGCTGTGGTCCCAAAAGTACTTCTCGAAGCTTTTGATGGGATTTTTAATGCACGTATTTTAAAAAATAAGAAAAACGTTGAGCAGAATAAAAAACGTTAAAAAATGTAAAAAAAACGTGGCAAAAATAAAAAAAGTAAAAACATTTTTTACATCTATGGCACCACTCATCTCAACATACGCCAAAGCTTGTACTACATACCAAATGTAGAAAATCGTTCCTATACAAAAAGAATATTATGTAAAATTATCATAATATATACGTTCCTATAGGATGGCCCCTTGATAATAAAGTTCCTTAATTTTCTTCTCTTCCACCAGCTGTCTGGTTAGTTATGTGCAGTTCACCTCAAGCTGATGAACATAAGCATAAAGCATAAGCACATGAAGAGTATGGCTACCACAAGATTATTTGATTAATCTAATTTACCCTTTATTCAAACTTCTATGTTTCCATGTAGGTCAATTATGAACATAAAATCATAAACTCCTCTGTCTTACATACACAGTAAAACAATGAGTCTCAAAAGTAGCTGCGTATAAAACGTTAATAATGATAACCTACAGACGATCATCAGTCTGTGCATTGTCCTGCTCCGACGCATTCGGCTGACGCTCGTGCTGCTGGATGCGATCCAACTTTTCTCGACCTGTCTTCAGTTTCTTCCGCACAGATTCTGTTACTGCCTCAGTCTCCTCTGCACTGGTCTTCTGTACACCCGCCAAGCCAATTAAATGTCCTACATGACTGTAAACACTAGTAACTAAACTCACTGCAACTTCACTTAAAATAAAATTTGTAATTAATCTACCCTTTTGACTTTTGTAAAACTAATACACGTTCATTCATAATCAATTAAACACCATAGTTTTAAAAAGTCGCTGTTCAAAACAAAGCCGATTTGCCTGGCATCTTGCAAACACCGGATCCTTGACAACAGTTTAGAAATTACCAGCCAAATATGCCATACTTTAGTCTAAGACCTGGGACCTCACCCCCTATCTGTTACTTAAATTAATATTTACTTACAAGTATTATCATAAACTAGAAATACGTTCTGTGGAACGAGGTATATGTCCCATTGCCAAGCTATGTAGCCTAGCAGCTGCGTTTCAGTGTTTGACAATCTTATAAGCCTGCAGCCAATTTTGTCTTTGAATAAAAACGGTTGGTTGCCATGACAACAGGGGTCTTTAAGGGAGAAATTTACATGACACCATTGCATAGCCCGGGCCCAAAAATAGGGGGTAGGAGAAAACAGTGTGCAATTAGCTTTTGCGGGAGCCGAGTTATAGTCAATTTTGTCCCGAAATTTGTTGCCATGGCAACAGGGATCGGTAGGGGAAAAATTTTAATGACACCATCAAATAGCCCAGGTCTAAAAATAGGGGGTAGGTGCAAACAGCACACAATTATCTTTTATGGGGACCAAGTTATACCGCTTTGAAATCTCCATTGGCTGTAATGCAAAATTTTGCAACTTTTCAATGATTGCTATGGCAACAGTGTTCAATAAGGGGTGAATTTAAATAACACCGTTAGATTGCCCGACCCTGAAAATAGGGAGTAAGTAAACACAGTGAGCAATTATCTTTTACTGGGACCGAGTTATACCGCTTTGAAGTCCCCATAGGCCGTAATGCAAATTTTTAAAAAATTGGGGTAAAATAGAGGAAAGAGTTATCAGATTTTTTTCCCAAACAAATTCGATCTTACTTTTTGGGCCCCGAATCACTGTGCAAAATTTCATCAAAATCAAATCAAAATTGTGGCCGTAGGAGTGTTTACGGACAGACTGACAGAATGACAGACAGACGCAAGTGATTTTATAATCTGTCCCATGCTATGCTATAGCAATGGGACAGATAACAAAGTAACGATACGGCAACCAGCAGGAAAAAAGATCTCGACTACATTAATTCTATTCACAACAATTTAAGAGAAGCAAAAAAAACAGACACACTAGTCTGTCTCAGCACCACATGTATGTTGAAAGATTCATGTCATTCTTACCAGTCATTAGAGACAGGTTCAAACCAGGCTCTAAACACTGACAGCTTATTCAGTTAGAACTTAAATACATTTGTAATGTACACATAAATGAGCAACAGGGAAGCAAGGAAAGACTGACACGGAGATGAAAGATGACAAATTACCTTTACTGTGTAATTAGGTTGATCCTCATCATCATAAGCATCAATAGCAGGCACTGAGCTAAGTGTACTGTCATTGAGCAGGTCATGACTACTCTTGCCTTTCACTCGCAGGCCCTACATGGCACATCAGACACATACCACAGATATGAGGGGACTACTACTTCAACTACCAGTGTATCTGCAAAGCTTCTTCTTCTTTGTTGGCATGGCGATGCCGACGCACGCTGCGACAGCTGTGTACTAGTTCTCCACTGACGTCTGTTGTTAGCAAGGTGTGTGGCCTCCACAATACCTCAGCCATGGCGATTGCAGTCCTCTGCGACATTATCTAGCCAGCCCTTCCTAGGTCATCCTCTAGCTCTGCTTCTTTCAACTCTGCCATATAAGGCTATATTAGGTCGGCGACAGTTGTCCATTCTGACGACATGATCATGGATTCTTCCCACAATATCCTCTTTGATACCGAAGTGTGCTCTCATGTGCTCATTTCTGATGTGATCCTGTCTCGAGACGCCCATGATCCGTCGCAGACAGCCCTTTTCAAAAACTCTCAACTGCCTGTTCATCTCTGCTGTCAATATGCAAGTCTCTGAGTAGTAACACATAATGTTCAACATCATCGTTTCATACACCTTTACTTTGTTACCCTGCTGATTGTCGTGTTCTTCTGCCAACCATCTCATAGCATCAAATGCTAAAACGATTGTTCGACGAACACCAGGCTGATGAGTTAGTGCCGCAAATCTGCAAAGCTTCAGCACTGTATAATAACACTACTAAAGACAGGTTCAAGACTGTGAAAGGCTTTCAGTTCATCTGTATCAAATCAACATTGACTGTGAACAGTTTAAATGGCACTAAAGACATATTTTGCTAGAATGCTGACATATAAGTGAATTTGTATAGTGCACAATGTCAACAGGAAACCTGCTGAATATGTAGCACAAGAAAACTGCCGTGATTGCCACTAACTGTTAAAACAGCTCCTCTAGAGTTTTTTTACTCACTTACTTAAACAATAGCTCATAAAACAAACTGGTCTGTCAAAAAAACCTTAGAGCAGCAACAGTTGAAAGTCCCACTTTGGAAACTCAGCCTAACCTCAATTAGATATCACATGCTAAATCAGTACAACAAAAAATGCAGCAACAAGAAGTACTTAGTACATTAGCAGTAATAAACGACTAAAGGCAGGCAAGCAGCAGTAAACTGGAACTCAGACCTGAGCAGCTTCAGTAACTTCTCTTTCATCTTCCTCCGCTTCTTCCCCAAATGATAACAACTGAAAGTTTCTATTTAAACACACACAGAAACTTTCACAGCAATTAGTCTCCAATCAAATTACTGTATTTTTCCTTGAGGGTTTGATGTTCGTTGGGCCTCAAAAGTGCACACATGCTGTACAGTGTGAGTCAGATAATTTTACATCCCTAAAGTTTTTGAACGTTATTTTCATTCAAAGACTGAAACTTTTAAAGCCATATTTTACATGCATATTCAGAGTTCAAGACTATACCAAATTACTCAGCTTCATTCAATTATTCTTAAATTTGATGAAGTTATGTCATATTATGCATGCTCAGCCAGAGAATTTTCTATTCTCACTTAAGGCCCACTCTACTGACAGACGTAGAGAATGAACGACCACCAAATTCACCAGACCTCAATCCAGTTAACTGTTATGTGCAGGGTCCAATGCTGCAGACATTTCACAAACTTAATTCAAAGCCAAAGACCATCCTGGAGCTAATAGTGTGCTGTAGCAGATATGGGATGACTTGCCACAGACTTTCGCTGTATCGTCTGAATGCATGTATTTTGGCCGGTGGCGAACATTTTGAACATCAAAGGTAAAATTATTCAAAAAATATTTTATTAAATACTCTTAGCTGTTTCTAAAACTGTAATACCCCAGTATTTTGTGCATTTTAACCATTTGTTTGTTGTCAAATATCGAAAGTTTGTGTTGTGTGGTAAATGCATTGTGAAAATGGAAACAAAATCTCTGAGTGAGAGTGCATAATATGGCATAGCTTCATCAAATTAAAGAATAATTGAATGAAACTTTGCAGTTTGGGGTAGATCTAAACGCCAAATATGCATGTAAAAGACGGCTTTAAAAGTTGCAGTCTTTGAAAAATAACATTTATATTTAGACTTTAAAGGTGTAAAATCTACTGACTCACACTGTAAAGAATGTACTGCAGGCATCAAAAAGTTCACGATTAGAAACCCAGTCTAACTTAGATTGATGCAAGATAAGTAGGCCGACCACAAAGAAACTTGTGACAGAAGATAAATGTATGTAAATACATCACAATATGCAAATAAATTACATCATATTCATACGAACTATGCTAGCTACAGAGCTGTCATATCAGTTTGCCCCGCACATGTCTTACAAACTGATTTACAACAGCAAATTATCTGTAAAATTAACAAAAAAATTACAATGCATCAATTATTTAATTCACATAAGTCGTAATTTCAAAAAAGCAATCACTAACTTTGTGCCCCTTTTCTCGTGCTTCTTAAATTCCGCACTGTCTTCGGTAATCTTTGGCTTTTTGACTCTCGGCACAATATCATCAAATGGGTTTGATATTACCTGCAATCAGACAGACACCTTAGCCATAAACAAAATCGGCCTCATAAATTATTATGTTTTACAGAAATAACATATAATGCATCCTTCAATTCAGCAAATTAAAATGCACACAATGCATTATTCTCTCAAAACCAACTTGGATGTAGTTTTATATAATTTATGTAAAAAAAAGCAACAGTGTTATATTTTATGTGATTAACTCGACAAAATTATTATGGTAACATACAAGGGTCGTTCGATAAATAAGTTACAAAACAGCATTATTGTGTTAGTTTTCAAAATATTAGAAATCCAATTTAATTCTGAGTAGCAGCTGTGAGTTTTATGACGATGACGTCAGACATCATTTATAAACATTAAATATGGCGATGTTGCCATTAAACTCCTCCTGTAACGAACAGTGTGCCGTTATTGTATTTTTGTCGGCAAAAAACAGAAATGCAAATTTGATTCACTCTGAAATGCAACTAGTATATGGTGCCAAGTGCTTTACGAACCAAACAGTTCACGTTTGGTGTGAGAAAATGCTAGATGCAACTAGTCATCCTTCCACTGCATGGACAGCAGCCAGCATTGTTCTTTGCATCAGGCATTCAGAAATTTGCTGACAGATAGGACAAATGTTTGAGCAAACTCGGTCGATATGTTGAAAAATGAAACACTAATCTTTAGCATTTGAAGAGATGGCGTTAAATGAAATGGCGTTAAATGAAGTTTATTCATTTTTTTCCTTCCTATGCTGTTTGTCACTTGCGAGTAATGATGGATTACTGGTGCGGAAAATAATACAAGTGTAGACTGTGTTCTGTGAACAGATGATGTCACAATAATGATGTCATCATCAAAAATATTTCTACACATGTTCAGAATAAAATTCCTCACAGAAAGTATATTTTGGACTTTTTAGATTTGGAAAATTAACAAAATGATGCTGTTTCGTAACTTATCCATCGAACGACCCTCGTAGATATGACGATGAACACATCAAGAAGCTGACTGGCAGTTAAATATCAAAATCAACTCACCTTTGTTTTAATGATCTTGTGTGGACTGCGCGGTCTCTCATTAACATCGGTTTCGCCTTCAGCTAGTTTCAGCATGTTGTAGATTGTGTTACCACCGACCTAATCATATTTTTTTTTAAAAATACATCATCTGGTTGACACAAATAAAGAAATCTGTAGTGTGAACATTATGACTTCTGCTAGCTGCATTAATATCCTGTATTCAGCTGTATCTTGATCAACTAGCTCACATCAACACGAAACTGTTATGCTAAAGTCTGACACATGTGAATATATACAGGGTGTGCCAAAAAATGACCCAGCTTGTTTTTGTCAGAACTTCGTCAAATCTCCACCAAATTTGATAATTTTTGGCGTACAGATAGCCAAGACGATAATAATATGTAAGGTACACTAAATCTCCACCTCACATACTTTATGTCAACGCATTACCATGTAAAACACAGATGCGGTGCTTCAAATTGTTGCATAATGCTTAGTTGTTGTCTCTGTAAAAATTTTACCAACTTAATTAAGCACACAATAAACTAAAATGTGATTTATTTAGCAGAATTATAAGTTTGTGTAACAAATTGCTTCCAAGTTATCAGAATTTATGCCCAAAGTGTATACAATGGCTTAGACGTGATGCCACGTCTGACAGCAGCATTAGCGATCAACTGATCAAAATGTACAGCACTCACTCATCCATAAAATCTGTTTTAAGCTCATCAATCAGTTTGTCTGCTATTTTCAGCGTAAAATATTAAATACCACAAAATTATTACATCACATGGCACTGTCTGTCAAATTGATAATAAAAAAGTGAGCAATCTGATACTGATAATCACTGTGTAATGTAACGATTTGAAGTATCTGCATTTTACGCGGTAGTACATTGACAATGAGTGTACCTTACATATTACATATTATCAAATTTGGTAAAGATTTGATGAAGTTCTGACAAAAACGAGTTGGGTCATTTTTTTGGCACACCCTGTACTGCATAGCATTTTCACCAATCCATTGCTTCACTATGTAATCTCTCTTGAGCATGTCTTACAGACATGACTAACAACGTCTCATTGCACTGACTACTATTACGTGACTTCACTGTTTAGGCTTATTGTTACATGTCCTTGTAGTCTTAGGACTTAACGCCATACTAAAGTTAATTCGTCCTTCATCATCATCATCATCATCATGTACAACACAGTATAGATGATTAAAAAATCAATGATCATCTTTGACATTTTGCATTCAAGTTTTTGACCAATAACTATTAATCAAACATCAACTGACATCCCCAAATATCCCTATGATCATGAGAACAACTGAGACCTTGCCAAATATAGTGTGCTTATTGTTGAGCTCTGGAGTTGCAGCCAATGTGAAGAAGAACTGGCTACCATTGTCATGAGCTCCGGCATTTGCCATTGCCACAAGACCACGCCGCACGAAGCGCAGTCGAGAATGAAACTCATCCTGTTTATCAATGAACACAAACGGCATGCTAAACTGCACAGTGCACATTAACACTGCACGAACTGCAGAAAGTGTGAAACTAAACAAATGACTATAGAAACATAAATGACTATCATACTGCTGTCACACTAATCATGTGCCTTCACTAACATCTGGCCAGTATCTGTACAATGTGTACATACATTCCTAAGCAGAGATCAGACACTGAGGTGTCATAGTGACAAGTGACTGACTTGATGGCGATTCAGCAACAGATCTTTCACTTAATGATACTGCAAGAAGTACAATACTAAAGTTATATTTACTAGTAATATTTTATTTGTCATATTTAACAGATACAGTATAGTGCTTTTCCCAGAAATAACTATACAGCTATATAGAACACAAAGATACAGAACTGACAACACAGAAAACATCATTTTCTCAGTGGCACTGAGAAACCTGGTGATAAAGGCAGTCATTAATTTATACACTTTAAACAACAGATAATGTAAAAAAAACTGCAGGCTTACATTGAAAGGTTTTCCATATACGGACTCACCACCATGACCCGTGCCAGTAGGATCACCACCCTGGACAATGAAGTCACGAACCAAACGGTGGAAAACTGTGCCATTATAATAGCCCTCCAAACATAACTGCACAAAGTTGCGGCAAGCCTTTGGTGCTTCCTTTGACCACAATTCCACATCGATGTCACCAACTGACGTCACTAACAGAACCTAAACGAGCACGGTAACAAATCGTACAATCGATCACCAATACTTCACAGCTTAACATTTAACTGCAATTTAACTGTTGCTGCAACATGAGCTCTCATCAGCTACTCTGCAAGTTCAATATCTGGCTCATTTGTGATACACTGACACAGTAGTGAGAAGATCTAGATATGCACCCAAGCACATGTTAAAACCAATGAAATCAGCTCTGTCACCACATGCAGGTTCCAACATTGCGAACACTGCCGCACAGACGCACTGGCGGGTTGCCTTCCGAATGGGCACACTCTCAGAATTTTCTGAAATTTAGCATAGACAGTCTTACGTGTGTCCTGTGTTGATTGGTATAGGTGTTAAAGATCGAGAATAAACGCAAGCGCTGTTTTAACACTATTACGTAACGGCGCCGTCGGTCAATATTAGGGCCTAGTCAGCACAGTCAGCAGCAGTTGACTTACAGTTATTTCGGGGGGATACAGACGTGCGTTTGGTATGTGATAATTAATTAATTTTAGTGTGCGGAAAATGATAATTTTTGCTGAAAGTCAATTTTTTATTTTTTTGGTACTGTTATGCATTTATGTAGGCCTAAACTGATCTGATACGTAGTAGGTCTGCTCTGTTCAGAGATATCGATAGTCTTACCTTTCGTTAGACGTTGCATGTGCAGAGTAACTCACAGCGCAGTCAGTTATACATTCCACGCAAGTTTTTTTGATATCTATTACGCCTAAATACTAAATAGGCCTACAATCAATGTACATAGCCATTAGTGCATTATGTGTTTGCACTGTCAACACAGGTGGGCAGGTGGCCTGGTGCAGGTTACTTAGTGATGTGCTAATTCATTCTGTTTGCTAAGCGGTTAATCAACAGGCGTAGGCGGTTATACAAAGTAGACAGTGAGACGGTATATTAAATTGTCTCCATCCCGGCATTATCCAACTTTAGCCCTAGCTGGGGCTTGAATTTTTCTGGCTAATTTATTACACAACGTGAAAGTCTGCCTAAAAGACTGTGTTGCGGCTTATTCAGTTATAACAGTTTACTACATTTGTACTGAAATGAATAAGCGTCTGCAACTCCATGTTGTCGCTTATTCAGTATAATAATTTTGTTCATAACTGAATAAGCCGCAACACAGCCTAATCGAAAGGCGTTAAAACCTTTGGGAGAAGCGAATGTCACACGTCGCTAGTTAGCCAGACCTGGGCCATTAACGCATGCATGTCTGTGCCGTCTCCCAGTAGGCCTAGATCCTAGGAATGCTAGGCAACGATCTCAGTTGCTGCAGTCAGTGCAGTGTGTTAACGTGCTTGACACTAATTACTTGGCGGATGATAAACAAGTGTCCAGTGCCCCTGCAGATCTATACCTCGCGGCACGCAGTGGTCGTCCGTCGCACATGATCTGAATGTGCATTCTAGTGTCCAGAATGGCGCTCACTTTTACAATGCATGCGGCAAAAAATAAACCGATTTTTTCGCCACTACCGCGGTAACTACCGTAGTTTTTTTACCGTTACCGCGGGATTAGCCTACTGTAGAAATTTACCCATTTACCGCAGTAATACCGCAGTACTTTTTCCATTACCGTGTTACTCTGTATTACAGTGGACTAATGATTTGGATACTATGCATTTACGCATTATAACTGATCACTTGGCGGTTATGCTGCAGTACTATTTAGTTCATTTTTCATCACAGTAGGCCTATAAACCGTTGCAACGAATTTTTTCAAAGCGCGTCAGATGTGCAAGGCAATTCGTTTTCTCTGCAGACTCTTGTCGACGTTTATTCAGTATTTGCACAAATTCAGATGCATAGCAACAACAATAATTTTATTGTAACATACAACAGAAAAATAATTATGTACTTTTACATACAATTGAAAATTACATTTATATAATTATGCAAAAACATTAACTAAATGAAACACAAGTAAACACATGATAGAGTTCTCACGAAATTCTGAGTGTTCGTTTGAGCGCATTATGATGGACAACGTCAGAAATGTTGAAGTCATCATTAGCGCTTCGTTGTGAAGTACCACATTGTGACTCATCAAGGTAGGTCGGTTTAGTACATTTTACAATCCGCACATCTCTATTGTAAAGTACCGTTCTGAAATAACCTTTGACCAGATCACGTGACTAGTCTGAGACGCAGTCAATTAGTTTATCGTAGTTCGCTATGAGTTGCCACGTTCTACTTTCAAGTTTTTTATGCTGTTAAGCTGATGCATTAAATTTACCGGTTAGAGTGGAGTTTACTGGGTGCCATAGGAATACATTGCGCCTATTATTTCACATATATACCGTATAACTACCAACAGAGTTAGGTTTAGGGTTAGGATTATGGTTTAGGGTTAGGGTTAGGTGTAGGGTCAGGGTTAGGTGTAGGGTTAGGGTTAGGATTTAGAGTTAAGGTAAGATGTATTCCTATGGCGCCCAGTAAACTCCACTCGTCCCAATTTACCATGTTTGCCTATTTTCCTCTATTCTATACCACGTTCTGCAACAATTGGTATAAGTTTAAGCATAATTTGTTTGACCAAATTTGACGTGACAAAAAACGGGATGAGGTCAACTTCTAAGGCTAACTTGCTAACGCGATTCGATAGCGATATCGGTATAATACTTCGGTTGTAAACGCGTGATCCTAGGATCGATTCCGGCTTGGACCCGACAGAGATAGGTAAGACTACGCATAGGGTAAGTGTCTAGGTAGGTAGGCAGATAGGTAAGGTAAGTAGTACGTAGGTAGGTAGGCGAAGATAGGGAAAGTCAGGCGACCGACGGAGACGACACCGAAATTCTTTTTCGCCGCCTATTCTTTTTGCCCCCTAAAAGCTGCTATACCCCATTTTCCGACGCTCAAACAGCAAAAATTTTTCGTCCCTTTTTAGATCGCCCCCTAATCCGTTCATATGCAAAATATTGTGAGCGTGGCCATTCGGAAGTCTTCCCGCACTCGCGTTGACAGTAAGTAAGCAAGGCCGCCGTGTGGCCAATTTCTGTGATCGCCACACGGCCGCTGTGTGGCTAAGTACCGCCTAGGAAGTTTTGCGACAGTCCAAGTGACAAGCTCATTCTCAAGCTACCGGATAAGCACACCGTACAACAATTTAATTTTGCTGCCAGCACCTTCCCATTTGTTGGCGGCTCTTGAACATAAATGTTACTCATTGTACAGCATAAAGAAGCTTCGAACAATATTCTCAGCAATAACATACGACAACAATTAATAAATTAACTATTCTTTGCAATGTTTGTTTACCTATACGGCCTTGACCTTCATTACAATAAATTACTACGCGGGCAGTGCCCGTTGCTATGGTAATTACTGTTTTGATTTTGCAGTGAATATATTGCTGGGAAAGTAACAGTTAACGATTATAGCTGTACAAATAATGTTATGTTGTCCACATTTACTTTCTTTTGATTGTCAACATTAGCTAGTTCGCATAAATTGGATTTAATATATAGAACTATTTTACATCTCTGGCGTCGTTTGTTCTTCCGCCACAGTTGTTGAGTGTGTAGTGTTGTAATTTTGGTGCTAAATATTTTCTTTAAATATATCAATTTTGCATGTCTGCTGTTAGCAGTCTGCCTGCAGTTGGACGACGACGCGAACCCAAAGGTTCAACGTTTTTCAGATCAGGCGAAATGAACTACGGCAGAGCTGTTCTGAATTTCAACTGGTACCGTATTCACGTAGTTTTTCGGGACGAGTGAAGATGTAAACTATTCATTACTATGGGTAGTTTGCGATCAGCTTTTCCAGTGATTGCGAACGCTAAATAACTGACAGAATACGGCACTGTGATGAACAAACGTGCAAGAAACATATTTCGCTAGTTTTTCAATCGAATTTGTCATACAATGATTAAACGAGTGAAGTTTTAGATCGAAAATTGTTAAAACCCGCCATCATTCACTGTAGCGAAGCACAATGATATATCGTGTGCACTAGTAGTTAGCCACATTAGGGCTGTGCTGTTTTGAATAATTTATTAGTGAAGTGCTCTTTCCAAACCATGTTATTATGTTCTAGTGAAACAATTCATAACATTTTTATTTTTATTTGCCTTCTCCCCAGACTCCAACTCCATTTTGTGGTGAAGGTCGTAATTTTGATAGCAGTTGTGCATACTTGTGCATACGTCACTGATCTCGTAAAATTCTTTGAGCCATAGGCAAATGGTTGTGTCGAGTGAAGTTCGCTGAAACAAGCATTAAATGTATACTAAATAGCATATTAGTAATTAAACTAACAGCGAAATATAATGAAAAAATGAACTGTGTTAACAATACATAAAAATGTGCACTGAATGGCATGCAAATGTGCAAGTTAAGTGGAACTATTTTTTTTCACACGACTACACATAACAGTGGATCGGTTTGTTTGTTCTCGTCTTCTTTTTTCTAGCCAGTTTTCAACTTATTTTTCTTGTCAACTAGTTTTACCGAAATGCATGAGGTCTCTTTGTGGTCGGTCTTTGAATATAAGCACCCAGTTTCTGAAACATGACATTTGTATAATAAAGTCTTCTCAGTGAAAACATCTAGCACATGCTTGACAGACTCATCTGCTACCTGCAGCATCAAGTCGGAATACTGGTAGGTTTATTTAGATCTTGTTCTTGTGCTTGTATAAGATTTACATACTTATCATTTTATAAATATCAATATCGATATCGCGATATTTTGAAAATATCGTATCGATATTATATCGAAATTGAAATCCTGATATCGAATCATCACTACTTTAATTACTTTTCATTAAAATGAAGGCAGCAAATTATTTATGATATATTTGGTTATTCACATGTATTACATATACCGGTTGTCAGAGCCGTAGCTAGCATTTTACGATTGGGGGTGCTGAACAAAGCAGTGCCAAGTGTCGAAGGTGCGAGCCGAATCGAGGCGCCGAAGGCACCAAGGGGGGTAGGGTGTGGGCAGGGGGT
>Ga0209671_1003656_pt1 | contig 14901 bp, 13 predicted proteins | sample WorMetHERISLAND2_2_FD_187401 | JGI IMG/M metagenome (GOLD analysis project Ga0209671, IMG submission 187401) | Marine gutless worms symbiont microbial communities from Max Planck institute for Marine Microbiology, Germany - Olavius geniculatus... | ecosystem: Host-associated > Annelida >... | reverse complement strand
ACCAAAGCGCTCAAAAAAATTTTCCCGGTCCGTGGTGTCTTTAAAGATCGCTTTGCGCTCGATTCCACGGATAATGATGTGATGCAGTGCACCGGGGGCATCTATGCGGGCTTTACGAGGCATGACCTCTAAGTATCAGATCGCACCTATTATATTAATAGATAAATAGAACGGACGTCCCCATCTTTCCATTTTTCACGTTTAAATTCCTTAATATTGTTCGTAACCAGTTTCAAACCGCATGCTCTGGCATGACCGGCGATCATTATATCGTAAGGTCCTATGGGGCGACCCGTTCGATAGAGTTCGGGCCTGGCCTACAGGGACGGGCCAACAGCGTCATGAATTTATGCATTTTGTGCTAATAGCGCGTAAGAAATGGATTTTTTCATGACCCCCTGTCCCCGTACATTGATTTCGCCTTGCATGCGTTTATGAGCACCAGATTGGAAGCATGTGTGACTAAACAGGGATTTAGTTCACTAAAATTCACTCCTCAGAACGCAATAATTGAGGAAAATAAAAGATAACAGTTTAATTTTTTCAAAAATCACCAATATTGCCCTGTTTATAATGTTTGATTACCTATATTTGTATATAGTAAGATTTTAAGCCAATTGACAAGGCGATTTATATCATAATATAGACTACAATACTTGTATAATCAATTAAATAGGAGGGCGTATGAAAATATCATAAAACCCTGTTTCCGACAATGGAGATGGGGTTTTTAGCTTAGATCTCGCTTCCAAAAAAGTAGTAGAACTGAATACTTAGGGTAGCATAACAAAATTCTTTTTTTGCTCTTTCCTAATCAATCGAACAAACTATGTTGTAGAGAGCTCATTTCTGCAACATAGTTTGTTCGATTGAGGCGGAAGTGTAGGGACAGCTGTTCCCTTACCATGGGGTGAAAAAAGTATTTTTTTTTGGAACCGGGGGCAATAGAATTATGCTACAAGCTATAAGAAATAAAATGCAATGGGTTATAACTACCATTATATCTATAATTCTAGATGCTCTTTTGATGTGCGCGTGGATTGGTGTTCAATATGTTGTGGGGATATATTTTGTTAATAAGCTAATATTACATGGAATTGACCACCACGTGCGAATATTATTTCAGTTTTTATTCGCCATTTTCACGGCAGTCCCCGTTTGCATTTATCTTTTTACAGACTTAATAGTTATATGTAAACGATCTTGGAAACGAATAAAGAAATAATGAATTCCTTTATCTACGTATACCATATTGTATCCAGGCAAGATGGTTAACGAAAAAGGAGTAAGACGCTTCCTAAAAAAAAAGCTATGACCCCGATGGCCACTTGAAAATCCGCCACCTGTGGCCGGGTCAAAGTCCCCCATCTGAGGTGAGTACCTATCCCCCAGCGACAGGCCAAAATTAGTTTACAGATGTTAGATCAGACATCGTTTTTTGCTACTTTTTGCCGGCGGGATATTGCAGGGTAATTTAAATTAAACATTTGATCCGTTCTAATTCTGACGGCGGGGTAAAAGCGGGTTACATTATTTTGTAGATCCTTCCGTTACACTTTTCACTAGCACACAAGGGTATTGTCAAACATATTATCAGGTTATCATGAATCTAATAACTGTACTGTTTAAACCGTGTATCAGATAGTTTATAAGATTTCGTTGGAAGTGGATTATTTGATAATGATCTCAATCAAGATTTACTTGACTTGGATACCACTAGTTGTGATAAAAAAAGCTAATGATATTTCAGATGCATAAAAAATATAAAAAAGCTTTATTCAATGAAATCTCTCCGCGGCAAGCCGAGGAGTATCATGCTTTTCGAATTTAACTCCATTTTATCGCATCAAGTTGCGGGGAATTTGACCCGGAGTGATTAATGTACTTGAATGCTTAAAACATTTTAAGGATTATATCAAATGGAGGAAGACTGGGAATATTGGTATGAAAAATCTATTGAATTTTTAGGTGATATTCTTGAATCAGCAGAACTCGATGAAGATACAGGAGAGATTATTTTGTATGGGCCGTGGGGCGAAAGAGGACTTGTTGAAGAGACAAGATTTCAAACTATTGAAGATGTAAAAAGTTATTTAAGTGGTTTAAATCTTGAGATACAGGAAATTGAAGAAGAATATCCCCATGACGAATATGAGATCGATCCGTGGTTAGTTGATAACATGGTGGATGGATCAGAAATACCACTGTTAATTGGAGATTCTGATTATCCTGACCTCGATCACCGCTTTTTTGATTATCGAGATTTTTCGACAAATATAATTCCTGTTGAAACAAGGATTGAGTTAATCAAAGGCGATGAAGAATTAATTCGGTTCTTATCTGAGGAACCGAAACTAATTTATAGTTTAAGTCCGCGAAAGTTTGAGGAAATTATCGCAGAAATATTTAGCGATTTAGGATATGAAATAGTATTAACCCCAAAAACAAGAGATGGCGGTAGTGATATTTGGGCAATTAGAAAAGATCCAATTGGAACATTATTTTTTTTAATCGAATGTAAAAAATATGCTCCCAATAGACCGGTTGGTATTGAGGTTGTGAGGAGTTTATACGGTGTTACTATGGCTGAGCAGGCAAATTGCGGGATAATAGCTACTACTTCATATTTTTCAAAAGATGCTAAAGAATTTGCAAACAAGGTAAAATATCATATTTCTTTTCGAGATTACTACAATTTACGAGATTGGTTTGATAGTTATGGAACTAACATTAAAAGTTGATATGGGTACCCTTCGGAAGTATTGACAAGATAAGTGAGAGGACTCCATATCGAAAACCAATCGGTCAAGTCTTCATTCTTGACATAGAATAATGGGGACGTCCGTTCCATTTATCTATTTTGACAATTTAGTTCTTTAAAAGACCTTCTCACAGGTCAGGTATCCAATATCAGTTTTTGAATTTTACCAATCCCTGATAATTTGCTGCCGATATTGACCGCTTTGCTTACCGTACCCGCGCTGATCCCCATTGTTTTGGAAACATCGCAGCATCTATATTCCAATTTGCGTACCGCAATATAACAACTGTTCATCGGCTTGCTTCAATATCCTCTCGACAAAATCCGACGAGCCTAATAAGCGCTCATCGCCTTTGATGCGAATCCCAAGATCCCGAAACTCTTTAAGCTCAGCCCAGCCCCCAATTGATCTTAACAACCCCCCTCCCACTAAATCCGGACGTCGGCCATGCTTGACACCTTGGGCAACAAAGCTTTCATAAGCTCGCCGAGCTGCATTTTCAGACTGCCCAAATAAATTTAACACATAATGATTCCTCATAAGAAGAATGAAGGGTCAAAGCTTGAATAGTGAATTGAACGATTAGAGATATGCTACTATTCACTATTCAACGGGCTGTTGCCCAAATCGAATTTTACTAGCGGACGCCGCCTTGCGTTGGACGCAAAACTTTTAGTTTTTTTACTTCAATATTTGCGTGAATGCACAAATAACAATTGATTACGTCGACTACTTATGCTAAAGTACCGCTAAATATAACTTTAGCGGAGTACTATCATTATGATGGGGCGACAGTCAAAGGTTCAAAACAAGCTCTTTTACACCGCATTTAATCTGGAACAACGCGTTCGCAAAAATCACATCCTAAGAAAGGTTAAGCGTCATATTGACTTTGACTTTATTTATAACGAAGTCAAAGACACATACGGCATTAACGGCAATGAATCGGTTCCTCCGCCTATCATCCTCAAGATGATGCTGCTTTTGATCTTTTATAACGTGCGTTCAGAGCGAGAACTGGCAGCAACAATCCCCGAGCGTTTAGACTGGCTGTGGTTTTTGGACTATGATCTGGATGATGACATTCCCAACCATAGCGTGCTTTCCAAAGCTCGAAACCGCTGGGGGGTTGAGGCCTTTAAAACCTTTTTCGAACGCATCGTTTGGCAGTGTGCACAAGCCGGCCTGGTTGACGGCAGCAAGCTGTTTATGGATTCAAGCATGGTGCAGGCCGATGCCTCCAACAATTCGGTGGTTAACAAACAATCGCTGAAGCGATATCTAAATAAGAGCTATCAAATTTTGGAATCTCGTTTAGAGCAAGAACAGCAATCTGGCAAAAATGATGAGACAACAAAATCCGGAGCCGCTAATAAAAAGTATATATCCACCACTGATCCGGATGCTTCCGTAACGCGCCGTGGGAAAGGCAAATCCAAGCTTAAATATCAAATACACCGCGGCGTTGATCAAAAGGCTGAAGTCGTTACCGCCACTGAAGTAACCCCCGGTGAGGTCCATGAATCTCACCGCCTAGAATCGCTAATCGACGCCCATGAAAAGAACACCGAGACCACTGTTGAGACCGCAGTAGCTGACAGCAAATATGGATCCATTGAAAATTATCTGGCCTGCCAGGATCGAGACATCAAAGCCCATTTTTCATCGCTGGAGCAGACTCAAAAAGGCACTGGCACGAAAAAAGGTATTTTTCCTAAAGAAGCGTTTACCTACAATGCTGATACTGATACCTTTACTTGTCCGGCCGGCCAAACCCTGAAAAGACGCAAGTTTTTTAAAAAGCGTCAACACTTTGAATATATTGCCACTGCAGGCACCTGCAACCGTTGCCAGCTCAAAAAGCAATGTACGAAGGCCAAAACCGGCCGTACTCTCAAACGCCATATCAGACAAGATGATTTAGAATCCATGCTCGAGCAAGCGGACAGCCTGGAATCTAAAAAGGATATAAAGACCCGCCAACATCTAATGGAGAGAACATTTGCGCAAGCTACTCGGTATGGATACCAGCGCGCAAGATGGCGAAGACTGTGGCGCGTTCAAATTCAGGAATACCTAACCGCTGCGATCCAGAACATTAAGATTCTAGTGAAAGATGTCAAAGAGCCTGCCCCGGCATTGTCGATGCAAGTGGCCAAGGCGGTTGGTGACAAAGCAGGTAGAACAAAACCCTGCGGACTAAGTCAACTATTTGCCCTGCAATGGCGCGATATCGCCGGAATCTGTCTCACCCTGGGCCAGAATCCGGCTTACCAACCAGCTGAGATCATCGGCTGAGCGGCAGTAAAATCAGATTCAGAAAATATGAAGCATTCACCGAAGTTTATGAACTCAAAATATCGATTCAGGCAACAGCCCGTCAAGCTTTGACCCCCAAAATCTTTTGACGGGGATCTCGTTTACCACATGCCCGGGAGTCACGGTGGAGACATTTGATAGTCTCGTTTAAAGCTGATTTAAGAAGCCTGGCCCAGAGGTCCCGCTGACGATAAAATAGGGACATTCATGATTTATGCATGTTTTTTTCAGAACCATAGAAATGCATAAAATCATGACCGTTCCCATTCCACGTTCTTCACGTACTGTTAAGAATGAAGGCGTGACCTCCTTGTTTTCTCTTCAAATAGGGTTTAGATCGGTTTTTTAATTTTGCGGCATTCTAAATCGACGATGAGCGCCGCGTGATCGCTTAGGGCATAGCGCCGATTCGGCTTGCTCTTATCGTACCCCCATGCGTGTTGTCCATCTGCTACTGCTGGAGCCAGGTCTGGGCTACAAAACGCATAGTCTAGACGAAAGCCGTTATTGCGATGCGAATACCATGTATACTCTCGATGATCACCATGCATGTGGCGAAAAGCATCTACCCAGCCGCGTTGCTCCATACCGACTATCCAATCGTGTTCACGCTGAAATTTCTGAGGTGATGGCTTTTCCTCATCGATGCCACGTTTGCCACAATTTGTGTCACCGCCCAACAACGCGGGTCCATTGTCCCACGTATCCACCATTTCTAATAGGGATTCTAAATAGGGATACTTGAGTTTCTGGGGTCGGACCAGGACAAAACGCCTGTAATTAAGGCATGAGCTTAAAAACAAGGCCGCTTCTCGACCTTAGAACGCCCTTTTTACCGTCAAAAGGGTAAATGTAAGGGGCAAAGCCTGCGCTATTTATATCGGGAGATGCCTTTTTTTCTTAAACCGTCATTTTCGGTGTTAAAAACACTACTCCAAGCCCAAAATAGTGGACTATTTTTAGCGTAAATCCTTAATTAACAGGCATTCAGCTTGGTCCGACCCCATAGCAGACGTTCACTAAATTATTCTGATTATCAACATAGCCAGCAAAAGCATTCATCTCAGCCTTCCGACTATTGTGTATTGATAATACGAATTTTCTTGATTCTAGATTAGTGGCTCTTATAATACTAAGAGTAAAACGCATAAATTTCTTTTGTGTCAATACGAATAAATTAATCAATTGTTCTTACACTAAACACCTATTTAGGATCGAGGTTAGCCAAATTAATCATATTGTAGTATCCAAGAGTTTTTAGATACACCGTTGAAGCACTTAAGATCTTATCTCTGGAAATTGGAAAATTAAGATCAATTCTTTCGTAAGGTCTAAGAATAATCACCGAATTTTCTGTATTTTTCGGCCAAGACAGGGGTTTCAAAATTTCCGAATGACTCTTAAAGTTTACAATGAGCTCAACCTCGTATAAATAAGTAATTTCTCCTTCCTTCTCATCGACTCTAATGATGTTAGATGGGTGACTTAAGCGAATTGTGTCTGATTTAATGCGCTTTTTTGACGAAGCGGCTTTAAGAATCCTTCCCTCTGTAATCCAAATACCACTTTTCGTATCATAGGAAAATACTGTCGGACAGCTTCCTGCATCAATACTAGATCTTTGAACACTTCTAGCAAAGTAGGGATCACGCACTTCGTATTTTTTATTATCAACAATTATGGATTCTATCACTAGTGCGGGTCCGTATAAAAATTTTCGACCAGGTATTACCGGATCTGAAAAATTAAGCATTTTGGAAAAATCGCTTTCAAAGGAAATATAGTCACTTAAAATACGCTCTTCGCCGAATTCTTGAAATAATTCCTTAAGACAATTCGCGTAACTTTGGACAAATTTTACCTTCTTTTTTTGAAGTTCATTTGTTTTGAATTCCCCTTTTTTGTACATATTCTGATCACTTATTATTGCTTCTATGAAGCGCTGCAAGAAAAAATCCGGAAGGTGGGTGAAGAAAAACTGAATAGGTATTGCAATTATACCTTTGGGCTTTAGAAGTTCTATAGGGAAAAGCCTATCGAATTTGGTATTTGCCTTGACTATATTAGTTTCGAACTCCGATTCCTTCCTCAATTTCTTTTGAACATCTTTTTTGTAGAAAAATTCCTCCAATCGAATGGGATTAGATGAAATGTTTTCAAGAAATAAAACTCTTAACCCAACTTCGGGAAACTCCGAATCAAATGCTAAGCCCCGCCTAGTATGCATTATTGGGTATTTCACGTCAACAACCATAAAATCTTTTGGAAGTCCATCTCGGGAAATATATTCTAGTAGGTACGGCAAACTTCCATCCCAATACTTTGATTTTAATTTCGTCAGCCCGTCATCATCACTATTTATAGGAACTTTACTCATTTTACTTTTATAGTTAGTTATGTCGTCTCTCTTTAAGTAACGTTGTAGTCCTGAAAAACCAATGAATATGTTTCCACCTTTTCCTTCTATGTAAACCTCGTCGTTACAGTTTAAGCCTTTGATTATTGAATATCCTTGAGGAAACATTCCCCCTTCTATGTCTTTTGCAGCCTTTAGATCTGGAATGAATATACTGAGATTTCTATAATCTTCACTTCCTAAAATTCTTCTATAATTCAATCTCTTGTCAACATGATATCCAAGATCCCCTTCCCACACCACATCAATTTTCTTATTGCCAACTGATTTTACAAGATAATCAAGTTGGTTTTTAGCGTCAGATTCGGTTTTGTTTAAGTTTGCTACTGACCCGCTTGGCATATTGTACGCATCCAAATCTGGAGTGCCATATCTATTTAGTAAATCCTGAAATGACCTCAGTGGACTCGTACTCAGAATGTTTATTAATTCAGGATTAATATTGAAATGATTCTGAATGCTAAGTGGTATATATCCTGATCCAAATATTGACGCATCGAGTCCAATAAGATCGATGTACGACACACGGATCCTTCGTCTTACATCGTTGGAATCTAAACTACTAGTTAGCTTCACAATAATAGGAGTGTTATCACGCAATGATTTCTCATCAATCTCTATCCTTCCTTCAGCCCAACCATCTTTATAGTACAATGATATACCACCTTCGGCCCAACCTATATATTCACTAAATGTAAACTGCCCCGATTTATCATCGGTAAGTATAAATTGTTCTTGTCCTTTTGCATTTCTAACAAGCAAAAAAAAATTTTTACGAGGCTGATAGTCTACATCTATCACTATCCCTTTAATTAAGAAGTCTTTGGCTATCGCATCTATTGATATTTGACAAAAACTAAACCAAAAGGCGAAGTAGATTAATAGATATCGCCAATATTTGAAGCAAAGCATGAGAAATCTCCAAAAATCTCGTACTATTTTATACGGGTTAATACTATCTTAGAAATTAGTTTTTGATAGCCATTTCCCGTGATGCCAATTTGAAATTTGCAGTTTCCATGTTCAGCAAGTTGAATGCCTCCATATAAGCTAAAGTCCTTTTTTTTGTCGTCCTTTATTCTTAAAGGCACCTGTACCTTGGATTGACTCATAGGATGAACCAAAAATTTATGATCTAAGAATTTTAATTGTCCATGGAACAGCTTCCCTTCACATGAGAGTTTGAATTTTTTCATTATCGAAATAGGAAATTTTGACATGTTTATGATTTCGAACCGTCGATCTAAAGTGCTCAATTCATAGACTTGGACTTCTGGTTTTTCAAAAATCCGATGAATTTTGTCAAAAGTAAGTCCAAATACAGAAATTAGAGCAATGAGTAAGGAAAGAAAGGTACTTGAAACGGGGAAGAAACGTCTGACATCCTGAAAAGAATCGCAATGTATACATTTTGAAGCTTTAATTGAAATAATCTCATCGCATGCAACACAGTGCTTTTTTTTTGAACAACTCACAGATGCTGCCTTAAATTCATTCATATTTGTTTATGCATCCAGATTAAAGTCAAGAAGAGCTAGGTAATAAATAATTACGATAATCTTTATATAAAGTTCAGAGCAGACTCTTTATTCTCCTATGGCGTATCCCAAGTACCGTCATCAAAGTTGCCTTTCGTCTTGAAGCGCATCCACAAAGGCCGATGATCAGAATAAGCCTCTTTCAGATCATGATGGGATAGGTTATCCGCACCCAATTGATACCCAAACCCAATGGCTTCATCAAAATGGACAATACCAAAATCCTTCATGTATTCGGCCTCATTACTGCCTGGGGGAAATTCTTCAGCAGTATCCGCTGAAAATACGATCATGTCATAAACGAATTTAGTGGGAGCTACAGTGGTTGAAATAAGCTGAGGGTTGTCATTGGGCACACCCTTTTCTCTGATTGAGGCCCTGGTGACTTTTTTTATCGCATTGAAATCCGGATCAAAAAATGTGATGTTGGGCGCTAAAAATTTCGATGCATCACAAGGCAGGTTCTTGACAGAATCAAAGCTCTTCCCAAAACGGTTAAAATCGCCCAAGACGAGAATGTCTGGGTCATTCGAGTAATGCGAAGGGTTGTCGAATACATCTTTTGTTTTTTTGTAGCCCGAGTCCCGGTGTTTCCTGTTTCCCCATGCCAGATGGGCTGATATGAGGGTGAAATCGAAGTCGCCTGAAATCCATTGGGTTTTAACAAGATCGCGCCCTGGAATCGCGATGTTATTGGAGCGTGATCCTTCTATTCTTTTATAAATGGCCTTGTGAGGTCTGTATAGAAAGGCCATCACCTCGGGGATCAAACCTCTGCCGATATAGTCTGAGATAAAGAATCGATATTTTTGGTTGTGATTTTTGCGAAGAGCATGCTGCAGATCCTTGGTAGCGAAATACCCCTTAGGATCTGCCTGAAGCTCCTGGATCGCCGCGATATGAAATCCTCCTACAGCTATAACATTAGCTAAGTTAGTGATTCGCTCGGGGATGGTGTCATCAACATCTGCGCCCCATTCTGTGATATTATTATACTTGGTGTCCACTCCACCGAGTATATAAACATTGAAGGTTGCGATGTAGACGTGATTTGGGCTTTTTTTAAGGGTATCGCCGAAAGCCGGAATCCAAGATAGAAGAGCCAGCCAGATACCGACAAAAACAAAAAGCTTTCTCACCGTGCACCTCCCAATAGGCTTAGAAATTAATGGTTTATGATAGTAGACCGCAGTAGGTTAATTTCGGCTCAGAATGAGAAAATCCAAAAGACCAATCGTAAGAAAAGGGTCGTTGATTCGAGTCAGATCGACACGGTATTTAATTCTGTCGATTTAAAACCGTGAAGATCATCAAAATGTTACAGGAAAGTAATAAGTAGCTAAAGCAATTTGAGACAGAACCGCGTCCCTCGCTTCCGTTTTGTAAGCTTTCAAATACGGAACTCACTTAAATTAATCAACAAATTTCAATTGTCAACTTATCACATTCCTCGCCATGCGACGAATACGACTATCAGAATGCCAATGAATATGACCAGGTTTTTCACGCTGTTCATCAATCGATCGCCGAAGGCAGCTGTCGGCCTGTCAATGAACCGATGATAAATTAGGTCGGCAATTATGTAAATTGGGAACCCGATGACCAGACCAGCCACGATAGGATTTCCCCCGACCCAGTCGAGAATCCAGTTGAAAGCGCTCATCCCGTTGGCTTTGGCAAAGGCGTAAATTCCCTGGAGAACGGCCCATACATCAATGTCGGGAATTCCAATGTCCATGAGATCACCATTTCTTGAACTTGCCGCCCCACTTTCCGCCCTTGTAGAGGCCAAGCAGCGTCATTAGGAAGAAGAACCATGAGAATTGCTCTGATTGCTTGCCAAAGCCTATCCAGATCTGGTAGGCGGCCTCCGTGTCAATTCCAAAGACGTTCATTGCCCCTGGTATGAAGAACCAGTGGAGGTGCACCCAGCACCATACAGGGTATAGCGCAAGCAGCAGGAGGGGTATCAGCCCGAAGAACCACAACGGAAGGCCCAACAGGACACCGTCCTTGTTGCTCCGTGAGAACTAGCGGGACGGTCATGAAAATATGCATTTCCGCCGAGTATTATATCAAAATGCATTTTTTCATGCCCGTCCCCAAAGGCACGCATTAACTGAGAATGAAGCAAAGCGTAACGAAATTCTCTCCCTAATGTAAATGGCTGGTTAGGTTATAAAATTAGTATGAAACCAATCTGTTCATTAACAGTATCTTTTACGGAAGCCATTGCAGCACTAATAGCATGATCAGCGGTCATAAAGCCAATTCCTTCAGCTGTGAGTAATATATTTCTAGTATAATTGATTTGCAATTGTAAAAGGAATTTTGCTTCTTCTTCGGAAATTATCTCTTTGCGAAAACGTTTTTCAATCATAGCTAATGTATCCGCAATTTTCTTTGATTCAAATTCGACGTAATCTTCCACTACAATAAAATTTTCATCTAGCTGTCCTTTTAAAGCTTCAAAAATTCTCTTTGCCAAATCTAAGATATCAAATCCCATATTTTCCTCCACTAATGTTGGTATCAGATTATATTTTTGATAGTGAACACCGATAAAGAAATTATTCCGAAAATAAAGCCAAACCATGCAAATAATAATCCCATTCCACCCAATTTATCTTCCCATTCATTTGCTTTTCTCTTACCACCTGGAAAATCGAAAATGAGAAGACTATAGGAAACAATGGAACCAATTATCGTAACCAAGAAACCTATTAGAGATAAAATTACTAAAATTTTCCATTCTCGAGTTTTAACTATTTTATCGAGGAATGTTGCAAGGATAACTAATGATCCAGTTGATAGTGTAACCAAATGTCTGAAATATTCAAAAACACTTTTGTATCGTTCTATTTCGTGTGGTTCTGGTTTACCATTCCCTTCGTGTGGTTCTGGTTTACCATTCCCTTCGTGTGGTTCTGATTTACCATTCCCTTCGTGTGGCTTTAGTTTACCATCCCCTTCGTGTGGTTCTAGTTTACCATTCCCTTCGTGTGGTTCTAGTTTACCATTCCCTTCGTGTGGTTCTAGTTTACCATCCCCTTCGTGTCGTTCTGTCATACGATCCCCTTTAAAGATTAGATTTCATTATGGAGACATTGCTTAACCATTTGTAGTAAAGTACAGTGAAACATCACTTAGTATTACTGTTGATTTGACATTATTCGCCACCAAACCAAAAGATAAAATTGCCTTCTTCCGATTCGTCGAACGCTTCAACTGTATCAAATTCCGTGAAAAAATCCAATTTGGTCGCAGATTCGACTTTATCGACACTTTCAACGAAATCCTCAAAGTCCTTTCCCGTCAATTCGTCCTTCATGTTGGGAAAAATAAAAGCAATCGAGCCGTATACCATTTTTCCTTGGGTTCGACTATAATATTTATTCACAATTATCATGTAGAAACTATCAGGGATCTGTATATTCGTAATTTTTTATAGTCCCAGGATTTTCTCCAAAAATCGGACCTGAAATAACCCAACGATCGTTTAGTTTAGCAACCTGCCGCTCAGTGATGTCTTATTCAAGAGATCGCCAAAGACCTGAGTTTAAAGTGCTTAGTTGCGGACTGATGTTTGACATAAGAAAGGTTTCCATTTGAGCGAGTCGGCCCCATTCCTGTTGAATCGCGTTGTTTGGAGTCATATGACCTCGATCATACTTTGGCTCGCCGTTACGCCTGAACGATTTATCACCAGGTACTTTTGCAATTGTACGCGAATCAATATGAAACATCATTGGGCGATCATGTTTCGGTGGATTAGTGATTGCTCCTCCCGCGGAGCGGGAGGCCTCAGGAAGCCCCCCCGAGGGGGGCTATGACGTCAGGAAAGCCCCGTTGGGGCTATTTACTCGTCATTAAATTCTAATTCCATTTGTTGCTGTTCACTCTTTTCTTGCTCTCGAATGTAATTACCTATGGTTTCTTCGTCCAAACCAACCGTGCTAACACAGTACCCTCTGGCCCAAAAGTGCAGACCCGTTACTCGCTTCTGGCGCAATATCTTTCGATGGATCAGCACCGCACTTTTGCCTTTCAAAAATCCGATTTCAAATGCGATGCTATATTTGGGCGGCACGCTCAGACACATGTGGATGTGGTCCGGCATCAAATGCCCCTCGATCAATTCTACCCCACGCTGCCGACATAAATCACGCAATATCTCTCCAACTCGAACTCGAAATTTGCCGTACAGCTTTTTCTGCCGAAACTTGGGCACAAATACCACGTGGTATTTGCAATCCCATCGGAAATGCGATAAACTCGACCAATCGTGCATAGGTAATTCCTCCTGTCTGCCTCTCGGAACTTTCCTGAGGAATTACCTATATTATTTCTCACCGGATCGGTAGCACCTATCCGGGTCCTCCACCAAAGATGGAGGCTTATATCAGACTAAATTCACATTCTCCTTTTTTTGATAAGAAGAAAGATCACTGGTATTATTATTGCGACCATTGCTGTCATTATTGATATTAGAATGATTCTAATAATTTCGGCTTTATAATCCTCAGATGTTCTTTTTTCTTGCGTATCGATTTCGTATTTTAGTTCTATTTCTTCCAAACCAGCTATAGCTCCTGAAACACCGGCTGAAATATCTTTGTTTGGCGTTTTCTCTGCTAAGATCCTCAAAGAAACGGAATCTTTGGGATTTAGCAATTTGATGTTCAACAATATCGCATTGTTTTGGATCATTGAATCCTCGACTAAACTTGATTGAGAAATTTCAACCTCTTTTAGGCTAACAACCCTTTCAATTCCCTCTAAACTGACAATTACTGGCTTAACGATATCAATTTCTCTGATAGGTTTTTTGCCTGAATTAATAACAAATAAATCTACTGAGTACAAATTTTCCAAAGACTGTCCACGATATAAAAGTTTTAGCATTGGTGCTTCGGAAATGTTAATAATCTCTTTAATGCTATCAAATTGAACAGTTAATACTGCTCTTTCTTCAATTACAACTGTAGAAATAAAATATCCCCCAAACGCTCCCAAGATACCAATGAACAGTCCTGTTAATGAGCTTATGATTTCTCTATTCAGTTTCACTTATCATCCTTATCTGTTTTAGCAGATTCAGAATCATCCTTATCTGGTTTTGCAGAATCAGATAAGTAAATACAAAAGCTGCTAAATATCAAATTAATACCGAATATAATGAGCGAGCCTACTAACACAATAGTTGCATTATATTGAATATTGATCTGAATCGTCGTAGATATGTCTGCGTACCAAAGACATGAGAAAATCAAAACGGCTATACATCCACCACCACTGATTAGTTTAGGGATATTCCAGACTTTACCTGATCCTATCAACTCACCAATTGCGGCTGCGGATATTGCAACACATATCAGTAAGAGTTCACCTTTTTGGCAGATCAGTTCAAATGAAGGAGTTTTACCTTTTGTAAGTAAACTCAAATAGTTGAAAAGAAGCGGAAGTAGTGCAATTACTACACTAAATATGGCCCACTTAATGATCTTTGCCATCTCAATAAAGCCTTTAACTCATTGGTAGTTCTTATCTTCCAGTTTGGGGATAGGTGGAATTTTACCGTAAAAATGCAAAGTCATGCAATCTAATTTATTACCAGTTTTCAATAGCTTAGTCCAGCGATTCAACTCTATTCTCCACTATTAATTTAAAAACTTATAGTGGTACAAGACTTTAAAATGATATTTCAGATTTTTAGTAAAATGATTCCATATTATTTAACCCCTTCTCCGGAACATTTTTTGAAAAATCCATGAATTATAGGGGTTCGCACGATTTAGTCAAAATATGTAGTCGCAGAACAAAACTGTCCATATTATAAAGATTCTTTTGCTTATACATAAAAATA
>Ga0209671_1003655_pt1 | contig 14902 bp, 9 predicted proteins | sample WorMetHERISLAND2_2_FD_187401 | JGI IMG/M metagenome (GOLD analysis project Ga0209671, IMG submission 187401) | Marine gutless worms symbiont microbial communities from Max Planck institute for Marine Microbiology, Germany - Olavius geniculatus... | ecosystem: Host-associated > Annelida >... | reverse complement strand
GTACAATGATATTACAGAATGGTCGCAGTCTTTTCGTTACACCTAAGTTTTATTGCACGGTTGTTTACCGAAGCGTTACTGGTGTAGATTTAATTTGCAATCTAAGCCTATATACCTACTGTTTATTATACTCGTCGCCAGCTTTAATATACAACGTGCTAAAACGTATTTTGTTGTTCTTTAAAGGAGCGCACAAAGCGACAGAATCTAACTAACCTAAAATGAAACGAAATAAAATGTACTAAAATCAAAGCCGAAGCGCGCATTTCAGTTCACTTCAGTCGCTCAGAACGCACTTTAATATAGGGGCCTAGCAACTTTGTATTGTCTTTATACTGGCGTGCACATTTGCTTGCATTATTGTTTCACAAACTGTTGATCCCACGTCTGAGCAACTAAATGATGATGATATTATTATTGTTATTTTTTGTTTGTCAGTTTGTGTTTGTCAGTCAAAATTTCTAAAATATGCTGAGACCTTGCTTCAATAAAAACAGCATCAGTAACAAAAAGTTGTCCGGACATACCCCACATGCCATGCCCCTAGGACGAAACCCCTCTTCTACCGGGTAGGACAAAACCTCCCCCCATTAAGACACCTAAAACAGAAAATGCCTTTAACACAACCAAGAGTCAAAAGAGACACAGACCACTGTAAAACTGATAATAAGATTCTATTATCATATTAACTAATACTCGAAACAGCATTTGAATTGTGCATGTTAAATTTCGTAAGCTTATGATAAATGTACTGGATTTTGCACACATGAATAAAAAAGATGTCTCATCTGGAAAAATCGATATTCGGAATGCACGAAGAACAAAGAGTATTGGGTGAACGAAGTCCATAGGTTGGTCGAAACAAAGCATCGAAATAAGGTAGGCCTACTCGGCTAATCTGACTGAACATTATATTATAGGCCTATACAGATTACGTACAGTTTGCAGGTTCAACGATTATTACGATCAGAGCTGACACGTTTACTGCAAACACCTCAAAAAATTGAGTCAAATGTTAACCGTAATTATCAACCGATTTAGTGAGTTGCAAGACCGTTCTCAACAGCAACTATTTATAACACATAAATGTAAAATTTTTGTACCCCTGTTATCGACAGTAGCTAATTATACTTTGTGTATCGGTACGACTTAAATAACAAAAACATAAATAACGTGTACCGGTAAGCATATTTTTTTCCTGCTTTGCTAGTCAGTCCAATTTTTGTCTTTTCCGTTCTGCCAGCATAAAACCAAGCACATTGTTATATTTAGCTTAATCTGGTGGAAAAAAGACGGGAGCTACGTATGCGAAATGATGAACCACGATTAACTGTATTAATTACATAAACAGTTCAGGGTCATATCTAGTTTAATGCGAAATCACGTCAGCTCTGAACACGTTACACATGCACACACAAACAAGCCTAGGCTACGAGTAAGCAGACATAAATACAAAATTCATAATTAAATATAGGCTACTGCTTCACAATAGTTCGTTTATATACATTGAGGTATGTATAACTTACACAATGATGTTGGTCAAGCCTAGTGTAGTAGGCCTGACCACAACAAATTGCCCTGTAAGTGTTATTTGTACTCCCAACTTTACCCTCGGTTCTAATTTTTGGTTTTGTTTTCTCTGCGGCATTACAATTTTTTAGCGACAAAATGTTCTGGACAATCAGCAAGTGTGTTTCCGTTATAGTCTCACACTGATCCGTCTAAAACCAGTCTTCTGTACGCTAGACATAATTTCAATCAACGACAAATAGACAAGAGTGGCGTGGCTGCATAACGTGTCGAAATTACTTGCCCTTCTCTTGCATACTTTTCTTTCCTTTTTTTCTCTTTTCCTTTCTTATAAGTCACGCCACCATCTCATCGTCTGACGTCCTGTTATGGCGGCTGTCTTTCAGACGTCAAACACCAATCAGCCTAAATGCCGCCGCCACTGATAGCGACAACATCAAAACTGATTTGACACTGACAGCCTTTTGGTGCCACCCTTTAGGCGCGGACGTGGCTGCTTGGCTCAGTGGTAGCATAATTCTGTGTAAGATGTGACGGTCAGTGCTGGTATTTTTTAATGTCGCAATGGCAGGATATACCGCTTTGACATTCAAAATTCAACCAAGCCACTTCGGCCAACTCAGCCTGGCCATCCTTCTGTGAGCAGGAAAATGAGCCATAGGTGCTGGTTACGGCCACCGGGTCAGAAAAGAAACGGCAAGTTCTGCGTAAGAGTGGTTTTGCTATTAGAACTGCAGGGAAACTGACCCAGTCAGCTAAAGGCGCTGCCTTAATTAGATTTAACCCTCGCCGGCCCATGTGCAATAGCAAAATGGACCCCCAGAACAACTGTGACGCCGGCTCAGGCGCATCAGGCGGCTCTAGCGCCGACGACAAACTTGGCCCAACCTTAGGCCTAGATACTGTCGGAGTCTGAGATTCTCTAGGCGACCAAACGGACAGCCGCATACATGTCGCCACTGCGCGTCGACATGGACATCTTGACATCTTGCTGCATGGCCTTCCTTTCTCTCCACGTGGCGTGGTAGTGTAACGGTAAAACGTGGAACTTGGGATCGCAACGTCGTTGTTCGACTTCCGGTCAGGTCGCTATCAAGTGCTTAGTAGTACTTGGAGGGGTGACTTTTTGCGGACACGTAAACCATCTCACCATCTCAGTATATAACAAACGCCAAGGTCAACTCAACCTTCCATCCTTTTGGGGTAGGTAGATCGAGTACGAACCTGCTTGGCTTGTGTTGAAGCGGAACGCGTTCACCTGTGTCGGATGGCGGGTAACACTGTGTGATCCCATATGGCAGGTGACGTTCCGTAGCTCTGAGACGGATTTTTCATGAAGAGCTATACCATTCAGCCATCCGAGACCGACGCACATCAAGCGTACGTCGAGCGAAGAGAGCCGGATACAAACAAACGCGCACGGTACGCACGCCAGGAAGACGGACCGGCTCACGTGCACATGCACTCGTCGACGATCATATCGTCGAAGACGCTGACGACGGCGCGTCCGTCGTGGTTATAGTGGGCGATGGTGAGCGGCCGCATACGCGTGGCAGCACAGCACGGCGGTGGCGCCACGTCGGGCCGTGCGCCGTTGACTAGTGCGCGTATACCGGCGTAGTGGGTGGCGACCCGGTGCCGCGGGGGGCACGCCCCGTCACAGTAGTACGCCCGGTAGCCGTCCGGGGCCAGGATCCAGCGGTCCCAGCCGATCTCTCGGAAGGAGACCCAAAGCGGATAGCGGCAGCAGCGTGTCTCGCCGTCGCCTCGCCGACAGTCCGCGTGGTGGCGCTGCTGATGTTGTTGATCGTCGGTTGATCGTCTCTGACGTCTTCGTTGTCGTCGTCGTCGTCGCTGCCTCGTCATCACGTTCAGCGTCGGGCTTCGGACACGTGACCCCCTGGAGCTCTGCAACAAGCACCGACGTAATTTGGCAAAAAGCGGAATTGCTGTGCCAAGTCCACCCAACCTCCCGTTCGTATTCACCCGGTGACAGCACAGCACTGACGGATTGGCTGCAATTTGCAAATGCATATTTTGGCTGAGGGGTTTTACTCCGATATCTGTCTTTTTTTCTTTCTAGAAACAGACGTTGGGTCAAGTGGGAACTTCAACGGTTAATTGGTGGCAAGTTGTGTCAAGAATATATCCACTAACAAAAAGCCCAGCTGTCGCTACGATAGCCGACCGTACTGGTTGTCAGTGACCTTCAAGGTTATCCGAGACTGATAATTTTCAGATCACTTGAAAGCCAATATGCCACTTCCTATTAGCAATTAAAGGGTCGTCCACAAATGAGGTCAGGCGATTTAAAAAAAAATTACCCCCATTCCCCCTTCGTCACACTTCCTGGACCCCCCTTTCAAATATGTCGTCACAAACGTCTAACCTCCCCCCCCGGCAGCCTCTAGGGTAAAGTACAAAGATGAGTTTCAGCATATCCTAATTTAATATACAAAATTATATCCATTACCAAAATTGTTTACTTTCAATTTAATGCATAAAATTGTGTGAAATTAAGCACAGTGTTCCTAAATGTTCCTTGTCCTGACACATACGGCGAGTTGGCAACATGAATTTAGCTGTCTATTGTGCCTTTCCACAGATGTGACGTGTGTGACGTCACACTTCCTTTAACCCCCTCCCCTACGTCACACGTCATCACAATAATGTAAACCCCCTACCCCCTCGGAGCGTGACGTCATTTATGGACGATCCCTAATAGTAACCTTGGCCATATCTGTCACCGTTTCCGATATATGGCCAGTTTTCCCGTGAAAACGCACATTTTTCCTACACTCCTTCATTTAACTATCAATTTGATAATGTTTCCCTTGCTCTAGATCGCTGAAATTCTGCACGCCCGAGTTTAACACACATAGCCAACTACTCGTGTAAAAAGTTTTCCGATAAGACCTAAAGCTTAGCCACAATAAATTCGTTTCATCGATGTTGACATTCCTAAGAAGCTTGTCATTAACGTTTGCAGGTCCGTCGAGAGCCACAGCGGGGCCCGGGAAAACATTCTCGCGGGGCCCCCAAGCATTTTACGGGGCCCCTCTGGGAAGAAAATTTTTGAACTTTTCTTTTCAAAATGGTACATTTTGGCGTACTTTATATTTCTGACCGACGGTGGGGCCTCCCAAACGTCGCGGGGCCCGGGGTAGCTACCCCCCTACCCCACCCTCTCGACGGGCCTGAGCGCTTGTCATTATAAGCAGCATGTCTGTGTCTATCTGCAACTGTTTTTACGCTAGAGCAGCCAATAGCGGCAAAATAACTTTTTTCAGGAGGGTGCTCCTCTTTTTGCCTATTGATCGAGGGGACTTCCCTCACCCAGCGGCGTGAAATTTTGCCACGACATACTAGAGACTCTGCTATAATAATATGAAAACCCGAAATCTCTATCTCACGTCGGCTGCAATCGGTACTGGGACGCGACACCAAGATGGATGGACAGAATAACTGTAGCTTTTTCGCGCATAAAAGTGTACAAATTCACCTCGGAGTAGGACACTGCTGGTGCCGGTCCGTCGAAGTCTACGACGCGAGACAGTCTGACACGTCCAATGCCGTTTCCTAGTTCAGCTTCGACCACCAGGCCACGGTTGCTCCTCGGCTCCTCCACCCACTGCTGTACGGCGCTGAGTACGTCGAACTCTTCCCAGGTATTATCGTCCTCCGCTGACGTCACTATCAGACGAGACGCCACCAGACGCTTCCGAGACTTCCGGCCGCTAGCGCCAGACCTGATTCACGCAGAAAAACGTGCAAATTACGCGCGCATTTTAAGAGAAAAAGTGGAAATTACACGGAAATTACACGGAATGTTAAAGTAGCCTGAAATTGTTGTAATTTTTTGCTGCACATGCTTAAAGTCAAATGCACATGCTTAAATGTAAATGACAAGATACATAGGCCTACACATTGTAAAGCAGATTTAGCAGCGGTTTAGCCAACTAAACAACAATTCAAGTAACCAAGTGAAGACAGTTTGCAAGCGTTTTGCAAAACTAACCAAAAATTGTGCACTAAACATTCAGATATGATCCAAAATACAGAAAAAAACAAACATCCTAAGACTGTCCATGATTTCAATGACATTTTCAATTACGTTGAAATCTGTTAATACACGGATCGCGTCACGTCCATGTAGGCCTAATCGTGAACAACGACGCCGTGAGCAAAAAAGTTGTCAGGGCAGGAAGTTGTAATTTTTCGACATACACAGCACCCTAAAAGTTTCTGAAAGAATTTCGACATAGGCCTACGGCTGCCAATTTTCAACGGAGGAAATTATGAGTGCTGAAAATTTACAATTTCCCTCAAATTTCACACCAGTGGCGGTTTTCAGCTTCAAATTTTTAAATTTATGGACTAAGCTTCTCCGCAAAAAATGATTTCCGACAATTATTCGACTGCCCAAAGTTTAAGTTCTACCCTCGTTTCCGGCCACGACGCCACGATCAAGAATTAGATTGGCCTTACCGGTCGTCGACTAGCTGGTACACGCTGACGCGTAGACGGTCAAAGGGTCGAAGTCGCTGACGTCGAACTCGACGTTTGAACAGTCGCAGGCTGGCGGACTTCACCACCAGCTGCTCCGAGAAGGTCCGGTCAGAAGGGGAAGACGTCGAAGGGGGTAAAGTAATGTTAAACTGAAGGCGAAGTCGACCGCGGCCACGTCGCCGAGAACCACCTTCGACCTCGCCACCTGTCCACACACAGACATAACGATGACTTAAAATTCGACTCACAAATATTTTCACAAAATTAGGCCTAGTCTAAAAATATGTCGTAATATTTTCGTAAGACAGACAGTAAGATGTCTTGTACGTAATCGTCTTAAGTAAATTCGCAAAATTCGTCTTAAAACAGTTTGATAATCCAGGTAGGCAGGCCTACTGCCTGAGGACAATGCAAGTGCTCACTGTCGTAATAAGATGACCGTAAGTGTGAAAATTGACTTGTTTAAAGATTATTTTAAGATCATATGTAAATTGGGTTTCCGTCTAATGGGCCTATCCAACGCAATGGACGCTACGCATGCAAGAATAGACGAAATAGACACCGCTTCTATATCGTCGCGTTCGGCTGTTGCGTTGCTTGCGTCAGTTACTTCTCTTGCGTTTGTTGAGTTTGTTGAGTAGGCTACTTGCTTGCGTATACGCTTGCAAGATATTACGAGATACGCTTCAAAGCATCAGTTTACGCCTTATCTCTTATTGATGAAAAATCCCAGATGATCTGGAATTTACACCTGAACACCAATGTCGTCAAAATCTAACCACTTCCTTCTTGGTTCATGCCGATCCCACCCCTCCCCCAAAAAAGCCATCATTCGTCCCCAACTTTCTAAGCGTAAAAAAGGCTAAATTCACCGACCGACAGACTGACGTGCAGACTCGACAACCTCGTTTTTTCGGCGGTGGAAAAGAAAAGAATGGGAAAGGAAAGGGAAAGAAAATTGGTGTGACTTGGCGAAGGTTGCTTTTTGGCGCTTAGGGGAATTATGGATCCCTGGGTGGCGCGGTCAAAAGCACTGAATTATGTGTCCAAATTGATAGGCCCTATACTGTGTCAAGTTGCCTTTTGCCTGTTTTTGCGTGCGGAGCAACACGTCTCGTTTGCTTTTCGTGGGACTCGTGTAAGAAAAAGAGATGACAATATTAGCGCATAGCATCTGAATTATGCACCACGCCTAGACGACACGGTACTCGCAACATCTCTCAATGCCTAGCCTATACGTATAGCTTCATTGAAGAATATTTGCTGCTTGTCATAACAGCCTACATCTATCGCACCGTAGCCAACACACTCCCCAGCGCGCCAAACCACCATTCTCACGCTATGGCTATACAATGTATACATATTAACTTAGTACCTAAAGACTTTTCACTCCTTACCGTTTCTCCTTAATTCCCCCTCCCCGCTAGAGACGCCATTAGGCCCATTCTCGTGCGGTGTCGTTTGTTACGACTGCGTCACTTGATTCGATTTTTTTTGTAGGGAGCTGTTACTGTGCAAGTTACTGTATGCAACAGAGAAATCCATCTCAAAGCTACAGAGTGTCACCTTCCATATGGGATCACACACCTGCCGCTCGAGACGGTGAACGCGCTTGATTTACCTACCCCGGAAGGATAAAGGGCTGAGTTGACCATGGTGTTGATTACATACCGTAAGTCCAACGTCCTAACTGTTGCATTCCCAAGCCACTTACAGATTGTACAGCACAAGTACACAACAAGTCAATAAAGTGAAAGTTGTTTTAAGGCCCTTATGTTTTACGAGTGATGTTTTTTTTTCTCGGCACAAAATCTCCGAGCTTTTTGGCCGACGTGAAACCTTGCTGCCACATGAAAGAAAATGGATCCAGTTTTACAAACTAATTCCTAGGTCTCAAAACTTGGGTGAAAAGCTTCTCCAACAAAATGTGGAAGCCAGAAACATATTCCTGCGCGATATAGAACAACTTTTGACTGTAATCGCGAATATTTCCGGAACGTTTCAATTTATTTCTTTTGCTGTGTACTCGCTTTGAAGGAGACTGCGCCTGTCAAAACGTTCACACGACGTCGGCAGTGACGATGCACTATTAGCGAGTTGCTGGCACGCGTCATTCTGCGCATGGTGGCCCTATATAGGTCTACGTGCTTTCGTCTTGCATGACATCACTCTACGAACGATTTACACCCGTCGACGATTGTATTATATGGGTCGAGACAGCACGCTTGATACACAATGTATACACCCCTCGTACTAACTAACTGCAACTGAAAATCTTTATTCACTAAACTCAAGTAAACTGCATGCAGTGTCGGTGAATGAGATGACCGAACGCAACTGACAGAAAGGCTAAGACGGCTCCAGCAAAAACGTTTGTTACGATACGATACGAAAAAGATTTGCAACACTGAAAAACTGACAAGACAAGCAAGCTGCCAGTTTTACCTAACACTTAAACTAAAACCAACTGAAAATTTTTTAAACTAAATGGAAATAAAGCGAGAAAATGTGAAATGAAGGTACTGTTATGTAAACAAGTAATTTTTTTTAAACACAATAGCTATGAGAAAGCTAGAAGGCTGAGATCAGAAAAAAACTAAACAAAATAAAAATAATCAAGTAAAACTAGAAAAAACAACGTACATCGAAAAAACCGTAGGCAAGTACAGATATTAGTGAAATCAGTCCAGAGGGGTATCAGAAATTTCAGAGGGTAGGATTTGCGAAAGTAGAAAGTTTTGAAGTTGAAAAGAATGAATGATGGCATGATTAATGATAAAAGTGGCGATGATGACACTAGCGAAATAAAATAATAATCACGGAGAGGCAGATCAAGACAGCTGTCGAAGTGAGTGAAAACGTTGTTCAACTATAATCGAACAATAAACTTTACCAAAATCAGAATAGAAAGGCCACCGTCAACACTTTCATGTTGGATCAGTTCGGTAAACGACTAATTTGATTCAGTTGACCACGATCGTAGGCCTGGTTCCAGCGTAACGCCCAATCGCTTAGGCCTACTGTAAAACTTCCAATGAATGTATATTGTGTAGAAACTACAAAGTTGGCTTATATTGAAGTACACTTTCCCTGAAATGAAAACTCGCACGCGCGGAAGAATGGTTTGAGAAACATGTCTGTCGCGTAATTGTGGAACGTGCATCTGACAAGATTTTAGAAGTTAAGAAAGCAAAAAGCAAAAAAAAACTTTTTGACGTATACAGAGAAGAACTGGTAATAACAAGTTACCGGGCAGTACGGCGGGGAAACTGAAAAAGCGTTTGGCTCGAATGTGCTGCTTGTCCTCACCGGGAATACGGTGAGATTTTCCACGCATCTGTTCGACGCTCTGCTGATACTGTTGCATCGCGCGCTGTTTCTCATCTGACGTCATGTTGGCCGCAGGTCGTGGTAAACTTCCACCTGCACCACGTACGCACATTTGTTGCAGTGGAAGTTTATGAGCAGTTTCATTCTATTTTAGGCCTATTTCTGTTACAGAAACGCGTTTTGACGACTGTTGTCACTTTTCAATCGTTTGCGACAAAATAGTTTTTTTTCCCGCAGCGCAAATGATTCTGCCTATTCATACACATTTCTTTGTAGCGTGGTCCGTTTGTCTGTTTATCGGTCTGACTTTTGTCGGTCGCATTTGTGTGTCTAGCTTAAACCGTTCGACGGATGTTGATGCCACTTGTGGGGTCCAATGACTGATTGTATCACATGAGGGTCCCTGATCTCTTAAGAAAAGGGAATATTTGGGTGTCGATCCCACACACAAAACATGCAATTACTTTCGACTATACGAAAAAATGATTTATAATTCACCAGATGAGAAAATCTAGTGATTCGAAACGTCAATAAAAGTAGGTCTAATTGAACATGACGCGGTAAGCAACACTTTTATTTGCACTTTTCTGTGAGCTAGTAATTCTGGGAGGGGTGCTTGACCTGCCTGCTCAAGAAAACAGTGCCTAATCAGATTAAAATCCGGTTTTCGGCAAAAATCACTGGGTTCCAATTTTCGAGCATTAGGCCTATAACCTAAAGTTTTCTGCATTATAGGTTACGTTACCGTCGTCGACGTCGTCTAGACCGAGCTTGCCGAGTATGTCAGTCTTGATGGAGTCGAGTCGGGCGCGACGCACAGCGACCGGCGATTGGGACGGGTCGAACGGGTTGTACGACGCCCCCGGGTTTGACCTCCGGTCCGACCCCGGGTCCTCTGCCGGAACCTTAATCAATCACACAACAAATCATTTATTTGCTCAGGAAACATTACAACAGTTGCAAACTGCACAGCAAAACCGGTAAGCCGGACATTAAGGCTCCTAACGCGCAAAGTGGATTAGTGGCGAAACGGTTAGGACATCGGACTCGTGATCGACACGTCGCGGGTTCAACTCCCGGTCAGGTTGCTATCACACATTAATGGTTTGTGAGGGCCAACGAGGCTAGCTAGCCTGGCCATAGAATGGAGACCTTAAGATAGCAACAAGAACATAGGAAGACTCAAGAGGTCATGGCAAGACACATCAAAAGAAGATATGCAGGTGAAGGGCATAGACTGGAGCGACAAGACGACTGCTGCCAGCGACCGTGCCAACCGGAGACGAATCGTCAACCAATGTTCCGCACGGAACTGGAGGAACTAAGTCTAAGTAAGTCTAAGTAAAAGTGCCTCTGTATGGCGTGTTGCGCCATTTAAAAGTAACTTCACCTAGAGGGTGATATAATCTGCGCAGCTTTTGCACAACTGCAGCACAACAGTAGGCGCCGTCTAAGCGTGAGTCGACGGCGATTACTGCGACGTTGATGCGTACGTGCGCGTAGTCACGTATGCTTGGTCGCCGACACTGTTAGACGGTGCCTATTGTTGCGCAACAGTTGTGCAGTCGTTAAACCTGTATAAAGACCCCCTTAGTGCAGCACACAATTATCTTGGCTTGTGCAAGACTTCCGAATACTGCAAACTAAAACTGCTATATACCTGTAACGCTGAATTCATGGAAAGTTTTTGTATGCTTATACTCCAACATTAGCTTAATGTCAGAAAATTTATGCGAAAGCCCCACACATATGTATCGAACAGAGTCTGGTCGGGTCGGGTCCCAATAGTCCAGATTCTATAACAGTAAATTAGACAGAACTGCAGACCTCGGGCGGGTCGTGTAGCGTGCCGCAGCGACAGGCGAGCGACGCGACCAGAGAACAGACGGTCCAGACGACAGCCACGTTGATGTTAGAACAGCTCATGATGTCTTCCGACATCGACGAGGACGACAACGACGACGAAATACTGGACCGAACCGCATCCCGTCGACTATATAGGCCTACATTCACTCACTTCGTTTAATTCATCGGAATCTGACTAGTTTTTGGGCTAAATAGTGAATGAATGAGTTAGTATAGTTTCTCGGCAGCACATCAGCGGACAAAAATCACTTTTCCGCGCCAAATAGCCTAAGCAAGAAAAAAACGACTTGTGATTTCTACGTAGCTACGCGGTTTTGACGACAAATCGCGTGACTTCGCCACCCGAAGACCTGAAGGATAATTTCGCACAACACTATACACGATAGGTCTAGCTTACTGCCGATATTCTACCCGATCGACCGGCAGTGATCTAGCTTTCTGTATATTCTCACAGCGAAAAAATTTGGAGTGTACAAAACAACGCAAAAACTGCTAGTACAAATAACTTGTATTAAATTCTATGCGACGTTTCACAGTTGACGACGTTTCCGCAAGAAAGCTTCGGCGACTATTCGTATTTCTATCACCTGTTGAAAAGATCGCGCCGGTCGTGTTAAGTTCATGTCAGACTGAACAGATTTCGTTAACAAAAACCGGCAAACAAAACCGAAGCCTGCCAACCGTCGACGGTAACGTAAAGGCATGTTATCACTTCAGTTTAGTTCTGTTGCTCTGTAGGCTGCTTAACGAAATGAACAACGTTCTACTCTGACTCTGAGACGCATCGTGGCACTTGCTCGTTACCTAAAATTTAAGCTTGTTGAAAAATCTTTATCTTTTCGACAATTTTATTTCAAAAATACAAAATGTGATGACGAAAATCTACCATTATAAGGGAATTAGGAGAAATCATAATTTTGAGCACCAGTAATCTTCTCAGTTGAAAATTTGTAGCTGCCAAAAAATTGAAACTTTCGTAAGCGAGACTTTTGTAGCGCGTAACGCCACTGAAGAGTCGCCGTCACTAAAAGGTGACGAAAACTGCCTTGTCTGACATAAGCTTTGCATTCTGCAACTGAAAAACAGTTACGAATAGTAGCTAACAGCAGGCGCATGACCAGCAAAGATAGTTTGGTACGGTAACTAAAACGAGAACGGAAACGAGAATAATCGGTCTTCAGTTGGGGAAGCTTACAGCGCTCCCCAGACTCGAGATGGACTTTTTTGTAAGAAAAGAAGACAGTAGGCTTATCGGGAAGAAAAGTAATAATAAAGGAAATGAATGAAAGTAAAGGGGAAGGTAACAGGTAGCATATGAAAGAGACGGGAAAAGGAGAGAAAAAAGGGGAAAGTTTGTTTAGTGGCACTGTGAGGGATGAATACCCCCGGGTATAGACGGGTCCCAGATGAACCCCATTGACAATTTTCGTCCGGCAAAACTAAACTTAATTTGAGAACTAAAGTATTGTCGCTGATGAGCACTTGAGCAGTGATCGGTGGCGCTCAGTCGGCGTTGACGCCCTATTGCGTCGGCGCTCGCTGGGCGTGTAATACATGCACATGAAAGACGATATGTTTAATTGTTCGGCTGCCGTCACGCCACCATGCGGCGTGAGACGCGCTATAGGCCTAAATCGGTGAATTCTCATGGCGATCGACGCCAGCTCTCTTAAGGCGCGTACAGAGTGACATAACTAAACTGAACTGATATCGTCCTTACACACAGTTGTAAACTGGTAAGTTTTTTTTTTACATACATGTATATCTATTTTATATGCGGTTGAAGCTACATTGTTATCTGCAGCGAATGTTCGTGTCTTTGAGAGTTGTAGGCCATAACCAGGGCTTTGTACAAGATAATTTGGTGCATGTGATCGCAGCAATCTGGATTACTTACGTAAGAGTTTGTGTGAAGCTTGATGGGATACAACAATTGACTGAGAGAAGACATTGTGCATTTATTGAACGGTTGTTGGGTGATTGTTGATTTTCTAATCTGCTCTTAATGCATGTTCAAAACTCTATTTTTAGCATAGGCTTATGTGTAGGTGTGTGGATGTGTGTGTGTTTGGTTGCATTTTATGGTTCTTTTTTAAAAATCTGTTTCTTTTTGGGGGTGTGTGTGCTTGTCTTGTTACAGTTTTAATTGTGTTTGTGGTCACCGTTGAGGCGAAATAAAGATATCTACATATTGACGGATGTCGCGAGACATTTTTGGCCAGTATATATCATTTTTCTTGCACGCTGTAAACATGATCGAATAGATACCTAAATGTGCAGCATGCAAACGCTGCTTCATATCACTATACTAAGAGAGACTGGAATAACAACTCCAAAGAACGATACCATCCTGTATTGTTAATTCGTCTCGGTAATCAAAGAATACAGCAATGTCTGATGGAACTGTTGATTTGTGTGTTCAATGTGTTGGCCATTCTTGTAAAATCATTCTGCTTCAACTGTTGTAGTGTAGAGTCGGAGTCACTAGCAATTCGAATGTCATTGAGTTGGCTGCTGTTAATCCGACTGAAATTCACATTACTGACAGTGAATACTTTTTCAGCAGGTGTTGGCTTTTCACTGTTCAGTCAATGTTGCTCGAGGAAGAGCATCAGCTACAGAAATAGACTTCCCAGACTGGTACTGTAAGGTGTAATCACGCCCATCACATAACAATTTTGTGCTGAAATGTTATCGGACCGAAATATGCAAGTTTCGATGTTTCCGCAGCGCGTTCTCGACGTGTTTCCGGTGATGAGAAGTTTGTAAACATTAGTTTTCGCTATGTAAAAGTTCGATATTTTGTTTATAATTAAAATAATCGTCAAAAATGCTGCCACTGCATGCTCATGATAAAGAGTATCTTCCAGGATGGAGGTTGAAAGAGAGAATTTCTGGTTGGATCAGGTAATTTTTATCGTCAATATGGCACGTTCAGGATGTGCGGTTACTGATTTATGCACGAAGATTATATCTGCCGTGAAAATAATCGACTACTTATTTTTCGTGAATTTTTACGGCAACATCTTTCTACTTTTGGATATTTGCCGTGAAAGTATATGTATATAGGAGCATACGGAAAAGGAACGGGGTCTCATACAGTAACGCACCTGACTGTCAGGCTATCGCAGTGACTTCGCAACCGCGTGCAACCGTTTTCTATTCACCTTACCACTGCCTGTTTGTCAAATTAAGCGAATTAAACAACAACAAACATTTTTTAAAGAGTAAACAAGCACCTGCGTAGAATATCAATGCGTTCTTTTTGTCACTGCTTATGGGCTTCATTGTTTTTCAGTGATGGGCAGTGATGGGCAACAAACTAAAATTTAATCGAACTGAAACATAAGTTACTGTCTTAATTTATGGATTTATTTTTATTCACTTTTGTAACAGTTGCTTTGCTTAGTTCACTGCCGTTGGTCCAATGACATTTTACAGTACAAAAAAATAAAGCAGCTACTGGGTCTTCATACTCGTCATTGACCTTGTCTGCTTTTGTTTCTAGCTAACTTACTCAGTCTATTTTTGACTTAAATTTATTTTGTTGTTAAACTATGTTTGCTGTACATGTATTTTTGTAACTTTACTGCAGACACATAAACGTGTATTTCATTTTCGCTTTTGTTTTCACTATGTTGTTTTTTAAATTATTTTGTGTACCTTG
>Ga0209671_1003653_pt1 | contig 14908 bp, 6 predicted proteins | sample WorMetHERISLAND2_2_FD_187401 | JGI IMG/M metagenome (GOLD analysis project Ga0209671, IMG submission 187401) | Marine gutless worms symbiont microbial communities from Max Planck institute for Marine Microbiology, Germany - Olavius geniculatus... | ecosystem: Host-associated > Annelida >... | reverse complement strand
TAGCCGATAAGCCAGGTCATTGGTCGAGGTGTCGGCCGTCCATAAATCACTGTCAGAACCCGGCTTATACCCGCGCCCGTCGTCGGTCTCATAAAAAAGTCTCCCTGTTTCAGGATTGCCCCCCCCCGAAAAAATCTTCCCCCGGCCGACAATTTACCGGGCCGCCGCCGGGCGGGGCGGATTTTTGCCGGTAAATTGTCGGCCGAAGAAAGAAAGATTTTTCCGGGAGGCGATTCTATAATAGGGCACCGGCTGCTTGCTTCGTTCGTCGTCTGCGTTAATGCCGCCGGTCACACGTCATCGTTTGTCGCCGTCTGCTTTACAGCGACAGCGCTGCTAGAAAGCGTTTCTTTCCTCTGCACGCTAGGCCTACATACGTCGCCATTCATTTACTAACAAGTGGCGTCAATCGCTGCACCAGGCAGCGCAGACTTCGCAGACCAATAGTTTATACAGTATACACATTGTACGTCATTCGTTTTAAAATACGAATCAGAAAATATTTAAAACAAAGTTGCGATGTAAAAAAAGAAGTGAAATTGGTCAAAATCAGAAATGACGCAAAAAGACAGTCTCAAAAGTAAACGGTAAACTATAGTTAACGGAAATGAAGAGTAGAAGGAGTTTAGATTCGACTGATGGTGGCAGTTAGCGTGTCGAAATTGGGCTGCAGCCATGCCGTTTGACATTTGTCGATCCCGGAGTCAAGGCTAATGAAGCGCATTAGTGTGCCAGAGTGTCACTGACACTGCTATTAGCGTCATCGTCATCGCCATATTATTGCTACAACTATAGATCCACATGTACGAAGAGCGTTCAATAAATTCCGGGACTGTTCATCTCAGTAAGCACACAGTGACAGTTGAAAACCAAAACCGTTAAAAAGTTGTACAGCCAGTCATTATTGTACATCACTTACTGTGGTTTCAGTTATGACGTCACGCGGTGACATCATTAATAGATAAATGATGGGCGTTGACGTTTGGCATACGCAGAAGATAATCATAAAATTTTCTGGTCGCATAAGGCGTAAAAGTGCTTAAATTTATTGTAGATTATTTGCAGTAATCAGCAGTGACATAGTTCGCCTGTTTTTGCAGCGATCATCAGTCACTTAGTGATGATGTCAGTGTTGGAGCACTCAAAAACAGTCAGCTGCAAATAAAGCATCTTTTGGTTTATTGAAGAGTTGTTCTTGCAGACGTTTTGTTTGAAGGACATACTGTGAATGAAAAAAAAATACAGTGCATTATTGTCTGATTGATTACGACCAGCAATTCGATCGCATTGACCAGATTTGCTGCAGAAAGGTGGCATAGCGCTATGGCAGTCCTTAAAACCAAGCAGGCAAGCAGGTGCATGCATGTCTGTCGGTCTGTCTGTCTGTCTGCGTGTCCACGGACACCGCAGTGCATTGGGTCGATTTGCAGCAGCAGCAGCACAGGCTCGACTGGGTCGTGCGTTGTAGTGTTTGCTTTGAACAATAAACTCGCCCACAATTATTAAAGGCAAGTTTGCGCAGTATGCGCACCAGTCACGTGCGTCCTGGCATGCTACGACAACCGAGACAGAGGCCTAAGCATTCAAAACATGGGCAGTGGTCGATTATTATCTTATCAATAATGCTGCAGTCCAGTCGTCGGGCGATCATGTTTATCAGCCGGTGTCAATGTCTGTTTTTTTTAGTTATACTTGGTCACTGTCAGTTTTTTTTTCGAACGCTGTCTGTCTCTCTGTGTGTCCGAACGATTGTGTGACGTTTTCTGTTTCTCATTATTTCATTCATTTAAGCGTTGCGGCAACAATTTTCTAAGCTATTAGCTTGTTTGAAATAGCAGTGTCCCACTATGCAATAGGTTTATTAGTCAGTTAAAAAGATTGAAGAGATGGGCTGGGAACTGCCACAGCATTTGTCATACAGCTGAGACTTAGCTCCAAGTAATTTTCATTTATTTGGACCGCAGAGCGAATCAATTGGAGACATTCAGTTCAAGAGCGATGAAGATGTTCTACAGCATTGTGTGCGGAAATTTTTACAGGTGCCAACAAAAACTTAATGCTACGGGTTTCAGCCGACCTATAGAACAATGTGAACACAGCAGTGCACTGCATAGAGAATATGTTAAAAAGTAACATAACTGTCAAAATGTGCGATTTACTGACGTTGTATTAAGTATGTAATCCTGGAATTTATTGAACGCCCCTCGTACAGTATGTATCGGTGCTCAGTAAGCCTACTCGGCGAGACTGCCGTTTTCCAATGTTAGCGCTTTAATTTCAATTTTAATAATTTATTTTTTATTTTATTTATACATGTGTCTGTTGTTTTGCTGTTTTGCATATTTCTTACATTTTGCAAAAAGCATGATACGGTGTTAGTCATTATTGGGTTTATCGTCCCAAGTTAAATCTCAAGATCAAATAGGTCTATCTAAGACTTATCTGCATTTACGGATTATTTGGTTGATAAAATGAGCACCTGCAATACCATAATAAGTATTTACATATGTCGCCGAAAACAAAGTAATAAACAGTGCTTGTATATCATAAAAAAGAATTCTCTGGTAAACGCTAAACAAATAATCAATATTTTACGCGGTAAAAAACACCCGTTAAACCGGCATGCTATTATCATTCAAATCAGCTCGATCCAGTGCTGTTTGAAATAACGATTGACAGCCGGCAGATAAACGGCTTAATCAATAAATCGCGTCGATGTATAGGTAGAGACGGAGGTTACTGACATCGCACGCGAAATAATATCGATTTGATGGCGACAGAGCGGACAGATTGTCGACTTTTATATACTGGCTCCACGCCATTACGTTTCACCAGAATACGAACTTTACATCAAGTCTTGCAGTTTTATGTACATTACACTGACGACAGTGAAGGCACAAATCGGAAATGCCGTTGTCTAAAGATTTTTGGTCATTGCACAAATAACATACATGTTTTTCTTTTTATTGTGATATAACATAGAGACACAGAGACCTCGGGCATTCTCGCGTGAAAATTATCAGTGCATGACTCTCAAACCGATTTGTACGCGAAATGTTTTGAGCAGTTATGATGGTAATAAGTAGAGGAATGGCGTCGGGTGTGCAGAATGAACATAGTTAAGTGCGTGCGATATTATAAAGCCGTTCACTGCACAGTGTCACAATGCCACACGGCATCAGAACACAATAAATCACAGGATAGTGCCAGTCTCTCTACGCTGATTATGCTGACCACGCTGATCGATGTCGCCGACGTGAACATATTTACTCAGCGTCGTCCGTCGCCTCTTTGTCTTACGCCCGAGCGTATAGAACGTAGCCTATATGACTGAACCGGCAAAAATGATGCTGATTGTTTTCTTCTGCAATAAAACCTAGCTCGCCCACAAAAGGAAGAACATAATTATGCTGATTATGGTAACGAAACGCGCAGTAATAAATTACATGGTTCTGATCATGACACATCGTGACGTAGCACAGTCAGATTAATACTCGTTGACTGGCTTATTATGGATCGTGTATTTGTTATGTGGATTTTAGCATCTCATCAGTTATGCTGTAATAGCTACAGCAAATCCGTTTTCTCGATACTTTTTTATCGCATAGTTGGTCTGTTTTGGTCGAAATAACTACCATGTAGCCGGATGAAGTTAGTAAAATACTCAAAACATAGGTTTGTCAACATTAACGAAATAATTATCGGACCAGTTGCGTCTTCAACTATAAACAGTTATACTCAACGTGTCGACTTTGCGGACAGAGACTCTATACAAATACATTAAAATATGCACAAAATCGTGTCATAATACTGCGATGAATTATCTGTACGATGTGCTTGGTACACAAGAATTACGAACTAGGTTTGTTTAACTCAGAATTAATTTATTAAATTATAGTTTTGTTTTCTGCGTTGTTTTTTCTTTTGCTTTATACTTTTTGTTTTTTTTGTCTTTACACAGTGCGTTCTGTTCTGCCGTCATGGCAAAATAAAAGTGTACATATTTGTAAAGCGCAATAATAAAATATCTTTATACGGACTAATAGTCGCACATCCACAAGACACCGTTAAACCCTTTTGCGTGTCCGAGAAATTAATTTCAAAGTATTCACGGCAGTAAAATCCTGAATATATTCAGTTTATCTCGGTATCGAACCCAGGCATGTCCGATAACCGTCTAGGTTTAACGCCAATAATGCGAAATAAAAAAACGAAAACAAATCGTACGCAGCTACTGGGTAAAAAAACTAATCAGTCGTAATAATGAATATCTGGCGTCGACTCAGTCGCAACACGATATCACAGAGAGTGAAAGATGACGGCGCGGTAAAATCTCATCTATGCCGACTGCAGCATCAACATCAGCGTCATCGTCATCATCATCTCGTCACATCGCACGTAATTAGTATGACGTAGACACGGCTAGTGTGACGTCATCGTGTGACGTCATAGTGCTGCCGTAATTGAAATCGATTTCTCAACATTCGCGGCGGCATCTCTCGTCTCTCGTCTTGCACAACAGCAACCTGCCGGCATAACGCTGCCGCCGTCGTCTCATCAGCGACTCTGCAGTTATATGTGCCTACGCTCCGTCGTCGTGTTTTGTCGTCTGCAGCTCAATTACGACAGACCCGTCGCACACGTGGAGTCGAGCGAGGCGAGACGGCTCCTGCATGTCGCTAGCGCCGCCAAGTGTGGCGTCTTTAGAAATCGTCGTCGGCACAGACGGACGGACTCATGGACGCAAGGACGCACGGTAATAATCATCGTCAACGATGTTTCAAGTCGATGACGACGACGCCGTTGCAAAGATGACATTAGCATCGCATCATCTGTACTGAAGCGAAAAGCCAGTATAATGCCAGCCCACACATAGGCGCGCCGTCCGTCAGTCGTCTAGCATTCACGCCGCGTCATGCGTCAACGTTTGTGTTTGGTCATAAATGTTAACACCGCTTCAAGGACGCATAACTTGTTTTTTACTAACAAAAATAGCATAGGATTCTAGAATGTCGACCTAGTTTTGTTCTGACGCAAGTTTTATGTTCAGCAATAGCACGCCACGTAACAGATTCATCTAGCAAAGAATGAGGTTATGCGACAGGATCTGTCCATTTGTTTGTTTGTTTGTCTATCTGTCACGGGCGAATGCATCAAAAATCGTGAACGATTTTTGGCGACACGTTCTAAAAAGGTTGATGCATGGTCAGAAGAGAAAATGGTTGAATTTTAGTGGCGATTCAAAGTTTTTGTGCATTCTTGGTCACAATCCATAATTGTCATTCCTGGGAAATAAGGCTAACAACGTGTTGTTTTCTGCAGGGTGTTGCGCTGCGTCGGACACAGCAGCTAACGGAACGATTCCACAGACCAGTCCGAATTTCTTATTCCTGACTCGACGTACGATGAATTATTAACTGAGCCTCGCGTTTCCGCGCAGGTTCTACAGGTGACAAATTCTGACTCACATCTGTTTTGCCTTGCAGAAATAACTTTGATATATCGCTAGCTGCTGTGTGTCAAAGTTAACACGCCTTTCCGTCGGCAATTAATGGGCCTCGTCCAGCTGCCGTGCTCGCTATTTCATTATACAGCTTCGAGATCCTGCATCTATTTTGAGCTACCGCGATCTGCTTATAAAAGTACGACTAAATGAAATAGTTGTTCGTACTAAAACGATTGTGCACATATACACATAGATGGGTAACCATAAGAGAACAGTTATATAAACTCATCCAGTTACAACTTTTATCAGGTAGTGTGTTAAGTGTTAACGTTTCGGCAACGGCTGTTACCTTCTTCAGAACGACCTTTCGCCAGGTGGTAGGACCCCTCGTCTCAGTTCATCGACTTGTCTTGTTCTATATTGATGTGTCTCTTTTCTGATTGGCCGGTTTATCCCGTGGCTTTAGCTGAAGACACATTTTTTGCGAAATATTGATGACAAAATGTGTTAAGCGCATTAGATATTTTTTTGAGTATGCGCTATATAAATTTACACTTTACTTACTACTTTCCTTGTCGATCACTTTGACGCGGTCTCAGTCTATAACATGGTTGAGAGATATGCCGTAGTCTGTGACGGAGTAAAATTTGTACACTTTATGGTTTAACCAAAAAGCAAATGAGGTAACTAGGGTTTGGCGGTTTTTCTGAATTTTGTCTCATTATCCAGTACTGTTTACCGTTATAAAATAGCAGTTGTATTGTAGGCCTACTTTGTATTTCTCAGGTGACAGCATCATTCCAGGCGGAGGTTTGAAATATCTGGCCGCTTCCAGTCTTCTGTTTGTTCGTCTGTCAGTCTCTGTGACTGTATGACGGTGAACAGTTGCATGTCTGCGATAATGCATAAGTCAGCAGTGCAGCGTCCGTCTCATTACATCGAGATAATTCAAGTTGTAGTCTCGCAGGCAGATTGTGTTATACCTCAGGAAATGTGACCTGGCTCCCGGGAGACCATAGGAAGCAACGTGAATGAATACAAGACAGCAGACACGGCGCTCTATCCCGTGACGTCACGTACGTAAGGCAGTGGTCACAATCTAAAAATGTTGCACAAATGTTTCAGACACGGATAGTCGACGGCAGCTGAAACAACTGTGCAACTTTATTTTATACGTGATCCAATCATAGCCTAAACTTTCAGAGAATGTGCTGTGCTACTGGAAAATGACGTCATTATCACATGAGCCAAGGCTGCAACAACTTTTAACGCATAATGTTCAACTTTGTTTTAGTTATGTTTTACACAAGGTCAGAATAACTTAACACCTTAACGCAACTGTTGTCCGTTAGACCTACCTAACTGACTTAAACTGTAACCGGAAAACACAAAGCTATGAGAATATTACGTAAGCTTACAGTACCAAATTTCAGTATCGTTTAATATTTGTAAAGAATATTGTGAAATAGGTAGCTTACTGAACCAACAGTGTGTGAGAGAAATGAAATACAAGCCATGTTGCAATGTTGACTTAAAACTTAAAGTTAAACTTAAACTTAAAGTTTTAAGTGCTACATAAGCACTCGTGATACTGTGATACTGTATGCCTTAGGCCTAATAGCTGCAAAGCTGCTTAGCCGCGAAGACTTACCTGTTCGGTTCAGTGCACGCGATGTTGTACATATTGTTACTGTATATAGCAACAAGTAGCCCGGGTGAAGTAATGACTCCATTAAATGAAAAGACCGCGACCGAGCTAATGCGAGCTAAATGAAAAGAACCTCGTCGGATTTTGCAGCACGTTGGACATTGGAGAAAATAATTTCCGCCGCCAGCGGCTACGAAGATGAATTCGTGCTCAGCAACACAACTAAACTCGAGTACTTTGCGTGTCGTCAGATGGCAGACCGCTTTCTAATACTCATAGCAACGTAACTGCCTAGAATATTGCTTTTGATGAAGGCTTACTGTTTGCACGCAAAAACCGTATAATGTGCCATTAGCACTACGGTAATTTTGCCCCACTGCCTATAGTGCGTCGAAATACACTGTGTCTCCCCAAAAAACATCCCCGACATTTTCAACTGTAACTTGAAAACCAATTAACAAATTTTGATAATTTTTGGTATGGATATTCCCGACACAATTTGCCATCAAATGACTGTTCAGTTTCCCACCTCACTCACTGTCTGTTTTTGCACTACCTAGGGAAAACAGATCAAGCGAAATATGTGTTGAAATAAACAGAAAACGTGAAAAAACATCCCCGATATTATCAGTCGTAATGCGAATAAAGATTAGCAGATTTTAATAATTTTTGGGAGAAATATTTCTCACACAATTGGCTATTTAACAAGTGTTTTAATTTTTACCTCACCCAATGTCTGCAGTGTAGATAAACCATACATAAAACTGCACAGTGTTTGCATCCGATGAATCAATAAGTTATGATATTAATGTGTGGTCATCTAACAACATTTCATTATCATCATGACGCGAAGCGTTTAGCCGTGGCATCCCGTCGTAACGATTTGTCGCAAGAACAATTTGTCTTCTGCCAGCTTTAGAGCGTCGGTTACCAGAATTCTCGCATCTTGCTTTAAATCTGTACTGAAAACGTGAGGTCGATGTTCTCTGTGTGCATTTTGGGGTAAGAAAGGGTATAGTTTCCGACTATAACACAAGAAATCCAAGTGCGGACAGTGACAGAGAGTGATGAAATTTGTAATACCGATATCTATGATGTTTCGGTTCAGATCTTGCTTAACTTTTGATGGGCGACGAGCTCGTGCATGCGCGAGCACGATCCGCAAGCAGTCACCGTGTTGATATATTCGAGCTTAATGAGCCGTCGGCGCTACATGTCCAGTGTTGCTGTGCCTCGGGTGCGCCGACGAACGGACGGCAATATCCACTAGATGCGAGCGACCGACCGACAAACAGTCACAGTCAGACGCCCACGGCTACATCGATCGTCGGTCGCGATCGACGACGTCGCTCACTGCCTCGCGGCTAATCGTGTAATTAACAGCCCCGTGCAGCTGCTGCTGCTGATGATGATGATGATGCAAGTTGTGGTGAACACGAAGGCGATGGATGCGTCGTCAGTCCGTGTTACAGTAACGCTGCCTGCAGGCGATACTCAACACGTCACTATCAGCTGTATGTCTGTCGCAGAATCGTTGCTATGTATAGTCGCTTGCAGTATGCCGCAAGTGCTGTCAGCTGATTGATTCAGTCATTCATCACGTATTTCAATCGTCTTTAAAACGCAACACAGCACCACCGTTGCGATGCGACAGCGTAAAACCCACAAACACCGTTACTGGAACTTGGATTTTTGTTAAAGTTGGACAGCAAGTCAAACAACAAGCTGTACAACATCTGGCCACGTTAAGTCGCTGCGGATTTGCTGTAGACTTTCGAATTTTCGATTTGTTGTGGATCTGTCGTACAGCTTTAGCAAAAGATAATTTGACTTGACTTTGACTTTAAGTAGCAGTTAACTTTTAAATATCGATATCAGAGAGAGCAGACAGTATAAAAATTTGTAAAAATCGGTTAATATTTGCCGAAGATTTGGATAATGACAAAGCCAATGTTTAATGTTTGACAAACAAAAAAAAACGCCGGTAGGCACAGACTGAGACAATGTATTTACGCCTTGCCGTGTAGGTTTGCCGTCGTACGTTGTTGTCGTGCGACACGGCGAACAAAAGCTGGTGTTCGTCAGTTGGGCTGGATATGTCACGAAGGCGTCATGTTTCTCGCTGTCGCAATCTAATTATAAACGCCGTGAAACGTTGCTCAGACGCTGCATCCGGTTTCTGCGTTGATTCGCGGATGCAGACATTGCATAGTTGCTCTTCGAGCGTTGCTTAACTCGGCGACACAAACGCGACACTGCATGATGTAATTATTGCCATATAACATTTCGCAGAATAGCAAAAACCCAAAGAAGCCGTCAACCCAGTTTACACTAAATTCAACTTGGAAAATGTCCTCGCGGATTAAAAAAACAGCCAAGTTAATCCTGAACCTTCAAGACAGATTAGAGGCCTTATACCGGACGTCCGGTCCGGTGCGGTGTTTCGTCGGACCGATACCGACTGCTGTCTCTGACATTGACCTTTAAAAGTCAAATGCGTAAAATACTAAATCTGTTATTTTAATATTAACTCGAAAATATTAACTGCTAAAAGTACCAGTCAAACAGCACTTAATGAAGCTTACGAGAGGAAATTTATTTCAACTTAAAGTTTTAAGTTCACTAAAGTTCACTCGTTGGTGCACTTAACGACGCAAAGTGAGAGACAAATTTTAATAATCCCTGTAACATTTCTATATAAGGAGCATTGCGACAACGGACTTAGTGTTGAGATGCATGTACCGTGTGTCGAACAGTATAAGTCAGTAAGCAAGTAAGTAAAACGTGAGGTTTAATGGTGCCTTCCGTTAAAACAAAGCTGTAGTGCATTGTGTAACGGCGTTTAGGAATTCCAATCCCGGTGAATTCAACAAATATATTGTTTACTTCCGTCGTCTTGATCCAGCCAAGCTCTGTAATCTTGTCCACGTGAACACAGAGCGGAAGGAGCGACGGATGCGCCTTCAAAGGAAGCAGGCAGGCGACGAAAATGCGATTGATCGCCGCAATCAGTCTCTGGCGGACGACACATCAAAGTGCTAAAAATCCTCCTCCAGCTCTCAAGACACGTCAGCTCGTGCTGCTTACTTACGCTGTCTAATGCATTCAGGTGCGCAGGTGCGCTACGATTAGAAATGCTACTATACAGTAGGCCTAACACCATTCACCGTCTCTGTTCTAATCATGCAGACTTTATCAACACTTCTCGCAAATTCGCAATTGCCACGTTTCTTTCGAAATACGAATTACTTTTTTAAAATCACGGATTCCCATACCTCAACCCTTGCTTTTCATCTTCTACATAGTTAACCTGAAATTCATTTACTTTCGAGTCGTATCCGAATGGCATTCTGTTACTTTTTACGCGCGATAGCAGAATGCTTCGCCCGTCTTAGCCTGGGCGTCTGTTAGTCCGTCCGTCTGTCTGCGTTTGTCACACCCTTGACCCCTATCAAAACGGTGCAAGCTAGAATCACGAAATCTTCATTGCAGCTGCCCCAGGAACTCTAGTTTACCGTGACAAAATTTTGTGCCCCTGGGTGCTGGCTTCCCCTCGAACGAGAGCGTCCAAGAGAGGTGCCCTCTCTAAAAGACGTTATTTTGTCGGTATTGGCTCGTGTAGTGTGAAAACGGTTGCAGATAAGTACAGACAACCTGCACATGAAACTTTTAGCATTAAACGTAGACTTTATCAGTTTAAGTCTCAGTGTTTTTTTGCAATTTTTGGCTATGGTGCACATTTCAAAAGTGAATTGCGCCGAAATGGCTGGAGATAACCTGGACAACCTGCGTAGGTCTATGAAACTTTAGCATAGGACGTCCATTATCAACAATCTAAATTTCGACCTCTTAAATTCAAGGAGTCTTCCGTATGGAGACCTCAAATTTGAGTACTTCTTCAAGACGCACTATTATTTTATTGCTGTACACTGATTGCCAAGGTGGCAAGACCGCTGCTATCGCGCGTCACGTGAGCTTTTCTCAAATTACTTGTTAAATAAAGCACAAAAGAGAAGTTCTTCTTTCTGTTGTTCTCAAGGGGATGCCGAGGCACGCTGTGACAGTTGTATACCCGTCCTGGAACCTAGCCTACATGTTTATGGCTGTTTTTTTTACTTTTTAAAAAATATTTTATGAAATATGTAGTACGCTGCTTATGCGATCTTACACTAACAATGTATTATTCACGAAATTCTCACCAGCGCTACAAATACGCGTAACGCAATCGGTAAAATAAAGTACGAAACAGCAGCTGAAGAACTCTTGTTTTATATCACTTAAGCAAACTTCACCGCAACAAAACAAGATACACGTATATTACTGTGAACAAATCGGCAGCAGAAACGAAAACCAACAAGACGAGAATAATCGAGCCACAGAAGACAAACAATAGCAGCGTATGTATCGCGACACTGAAATCGCTTTTCGCCACTTTCGACTCAATGCGTGTTTTGTGCAGTAGGCCTACGTCGGCGATACGCTGGAAGGCAGGTCGTTCTGCACACACAGAATTTAATCTGTAAACATGTAGTTAACTGTCATAAAATGGCAGAGTATAATTATTGTCGACACGATAGCACAGTGCGACAAAGTTGTCGTCAACGAATGACACAGTGTAAACACAACCTGACAACACGAGTCGTGACAGTCGACAAGAAAATGCATTTGCACACATCAACTCAGTTCTGCAGTTGTGACTTATTTCCTGCTTTACATTAATATTTCTGTTTTATAAGCTGTCCCGTGCGTCCAGATAATAAGTGAATGACTAGCTAAACCTTTTAGCAGTGTTTTTTTAAAAACAAAAACAATAACTGTTTGCCTTACGGTCACGAGAACTAAAATTAGAACGAAAATTATTTTGCAGACAAAACTTGATTAAAAACTACAAGCGTGCTCCTGAACTAACTGAAAATGAAAACTATCAGTATACATCTAAAACGAACAAAACTGTTTATCGAACGTCGAAAGGTACTGAAATATAAAAACTGTTCGGTCAAAGTTTACGCTTTGTCAGCTTGACATATATTACATAGCGGTGAAACAATTTAGGCTAGCTGTTTAATGATTATGGCTAGGACGTACGGTACTGTCTGTTTTCAAGTGTTGTAAGTTAACAAAAAAATAAAAAGCTTCCTTTCCCAGAACTAAAACCAAAGAAAAATAATGACGCAGCTGCTTAATTACTGACCCCAGTAAAACAGAGCACGACAAAACGTTAGCTCTCATCACTCACTTCGCAACTCGTGCTCCTAAAACACCTTGCAACAAAGACGACAATAAAATAAAATGAAATAAAAAGTTGCCTCTTTGTGACAACGTATTTCAAAATAAGCCTAATCACTGCACATCAGTGGCAGAGTCGGGAAAAATTAAAGGCTGAACTACAACAATGATGTGCAAACCGGCGGTTCGATTACCCGAAGCCAGAGTAACGCAAAACATCAGGCAAAAATGAACCGATTTTTTAACCGACCGTACTTAAGTAACGGTCGAGCTATTGGTACGAGTTGTCGTTTGTCTGTCCTTCCGTCCGTCTGTCACAGATGTATTGTGCCTAATCTTTACATTGTAGGGGAAAACTTTACACGAATAATTAGCCATGTGTGTGTTAAACTCGGGTATGCGAAATTTCAGCCATCTAGTTTAAGGGAAACATTTTTAAATTCGGGGTTGAATGGATGGGGTAAAAATATGCGTTTTTCAACGGAAGACAGACCACATCTCTAAAACGGTGAGGGATACGGCCAATGTCACTATTAATCACTAATAGGAAGTGTCATACGCCCTTTCAGATAAAATGAAAATCATCGACCTTGGATGACCTTGAAGATCACTGACAACCAGTACGGTCGGCTATCCTATCGACAGGTGGGCTTTCTGTTAACATTTGCTGTATAAATCGTCTTATATGCAAGGCTGATGCACAGTGCACACACGGTTTTTTTACTGCAGAAAAGATTTCTGAGAACCCAAAAAACACCAAAAAAACACTGGTTGGCGGTCATAACACCCCAGCCTCGCAACTGTGAGTGTAAGGGCCACTTACTTGCTGTTGAAGCTGCGACGTCAGTAAATTTCAATATGCAAGCAATATAAAAATTTATGTGCCAACAACAGCAATTCATGCGAAATGCAAAACTCACCAAAATACTAATGTCGGCAGAAACAAGACAAATGATATCAAAGATAAAATTGCCGATATACGATTTTAGTAACGTAATTTTGTAACTGCAAATTATAGCGCGGACAGAGTTAAAAGTTATAATCAAACTCATTTTTACAACAGTGTAAAAATATTTGCTGTGTTTTTAAACAACACATTATAAAAGTTTCAGCAGTGTCGTGTAAATGTATTCAACGTTTGTGACCTGGACTACTGCTTTACACTGTTACGCTACACTGTTATGAAGTAATAAAAATTAACAGCGGCGCCACGTCGTTTCGCATATCGTCAAAATCAGCCAAAACAGCCACAAACTTACACGAAAGACGTAAGACATGGCGAGAGAAATGTCACAGCACTAAATTTTGCGTCTTAGCGAACTAACCACCTCGCGGGTTTCACTCATTCACAGGCCCCCCTACTCTCATTTTTCATTTATTCACCTCTGGAAACAAGTGGCATTCTCAAGCCAAATTGCTGCCATGTACACAAGGCACGACAATACTACATCGTAAATTTAATAGGGTGTAAAGAAGTGTAAATTAACCATACGAAGATGCTAAACAAGACCTCTAGGAGTACTCAAAAGCTAAATAAAAAGAGCGCAATTGCCAGGCAAAGGTGTAAAACAAAAACGGAAATGTGTAAGTGCCGTCTCAATCTCATTACGCTTTTTTCTGGAATTCCAGGCCTCCTAATATTTATGGGCCCTAAACTGCAGCCTAGTTATCCTAATGGTTAGTCCGCCATTGACATTACGTCGTCTGGAACAGAAAAAAACGTACAGAAATGCGACAGTCACACTAGCGGTCCATCTTTGAATACGTATGTAGACCTATATACGTGCTCGCCTATAATGGACTAATTTTTGACCAGTAAAAAGCACTACACTCTCGGTGCAACAAACCAAGCCGCTGTACGTTTGTTTATATTTTACCAAACATTGACCAATATTTATAAATACTTTACTGGCATACTCAACACCAAACCGGTATAGCCACCAATAACCACCAACGACTGACTGAACGTCGTTCTGTGCGAAGAAAGCATTATACAGCGCACTTATTCTTTGTTGTGAATCCGTTTTTGTCAGACACTGGGCTCGCAATAGAGCGTTTTCACAACACACAAAATGTAAACGTTATTTATCGCAGGTAACTGCAAGCTTCACATACGCCAGGTTGTTAACAATCTGTTATTAAGAAACCTTGTCTATCGGAAATGTTCTATAGAAGTCTTGCCTATGTGATTTAACATTTTTCCGATGTTCTAAAGTCTTGTTTTAACGTAAGTTGTTCACAGACTTGTGCAAACGGCATATAGATGTGTCTCTGTCCCTAAGGTTTGTAATTTATTACTTGGAAGGGAATCAAGGGTCTGGCAAAAGTAACGGCAACCTAACGGCGTCGCTGTCAAATATCAGAAATGTCTTAGCTTTTTATTTGCAATGAATAATTTTAAACAGTAGCTTATTTGTTAGATTTGATAGCTGAAGCAAACAAATAATAACGTCACATTACTGACAAGTGCGCTGCACTTGTTGAACGAATAACATATTTGAGTTATTGTGTTTCGTAAAAAAAATCGTGAGTCTGACAAAAGCGTTTTTGTCGTCTTATAGCCGGATATTAGCAACGGGTATTACTAT
>Ga0209671_1003651_pt1 | contig 14908 bp, 11 predicted proteins | sample WorMetHERISLAND2_2_FD_187401 | JGI IMG/M metagenome (GOLD analysis project Ga0209671, IMG submission 187401) | Marine gutless worms symbiont microbial communities from Max Planck institute for Marine Microbiology, Germany - Olavius geniculatus... | ecosystem: Host-associated > Annelida >... | reverse complement strand
ATTTGGTAGGTATTTTAGGTGCTAGTAGTTATGTACAAAGTGTATATACCTGGTGATTTAAAAGTGCATTTTTCAAAGTGAACAAGTAGTTGAAATATGATTCTAACATCTGGCTTTGCTCTTTACTTCACTGCATAGACATCTTGTAGCACCCCCAAGGCTCCGTAGCTAGTTCCAAGCTTAAAGAGCATCAGTAATTTGGCATACTGAAATCTGTGTTTCAGCTTTATGGGAGCTTCGCTTCCTGATCTCCTGACCAGAGGCTCTGACCGTGGACCCCGCTGGGGGCTCTGCTCCCTGACCTCTATTGTAGGTGCTCGCTATGGTCTGCCCCCGCTTTCAAACACCTTCCGCGGTCTATGAGGGTTTGCGAAGATTGCGGCAAGAAGGAATTAGCAAGTAAAAAAATTAACGACTATAAGGGAGAGAAAAGGAAATGGGGAAGAAACAGAAAGGGGGCAATCACGGGCAAAGGGTAAAGTAAAAGAGGGTAAATAGCGGTATAGGTAGCACTGTCGACCACTACGCTTACTTACTTGTACTAACACTTTTAAAGGTCAAGGTCGCTGATGAAATGTTTTGACATATTTTTGTTTATATTATTTTTTTTTGTTATTTCTGTGACAAAAATTACTGTACTAGATGTTTTAACCGTTTTCGGATTTAGTACGTACACATTCGGAAACTGGCTGTTAATTTTCGAGAACGAAGCATGGTAATCCTGTGTTTATTTTTTGTGTTATCCATTATCGCCCACGTTTTCTCCATAATCAACTCGTCTCTACTTTTTCGCTGGAGACGTACTTGTACTTGTACTTGTATGTTGATGAACGGAGAAGCGGTTGCTTTAAATGCTCATATCCTGTTGTCCTGTTGCCAAAACCTGAGACAGTTTTAGTCTGTGCCCTTTTAGGTCATGTCCAGTTTCTGTGAAATGGAAAAACTGAGTTGGATTAATGTGTTCTTTCTTGATGATTATCTTATATGTTTTGATTAGATCTCCTCTCAGCCGTCTTTTCTCAAGTGTGGTAAGCTCTAAAACTCTCAGTTTCTCTCCATACAGCCTATAGCAGTTCTTATTCGCAGGTAATTTTGGTCTATCTCCATCAATTTTGTCGCAGTTCACTCTCTTGCAGCCAAAAATTGCCAAAAATCACTAAAAACCCCTATTTTTAGGGTTCAAGGTCATCAATGTTGACAATCCTAAGAATCTGGTCACTAGTGCTTGTTACGTTAAGCAGCATGTCTGTGCCTATCTGCAACCATTTTCATGCTAGATGAGCCAATAGAGGTAGAATAATGCCTTTTAAGGGGGTGCCTTTCCTTCTTCCTTTCATTCGTGAGTACCCCTTCACCCAACTGCATGAAATTTTGTCACAAAATACTACAGACGCTAGGCTATCATATGGTGAAAACCAGAAATCTCTATCTCACCTGGTCTTAGAACGGTACCGGGCTGTGACACCAGGACAGACAAACAGAAGGACGGACGGACAGACAGACAGAATTATTATAGCTAACACGCACTATAGTTAGCTATGCTAGCTCTTGCGCGTAGCACGCGTAAAAATTGTCATGCAACAGCGAGCCTGATTTTATGCTGTTTTTGTTAGTGCTCCAAATCGTTTCGGTTTAGTGCTCTATGATGTCATAAATTACAATGACGTAATAGCCGCAACAGACTTGTATCAGTCAGTGAAGATTGTATAGATTGTGGAAAATATTATCGTCTAATAGGTCGAGGCCGGAAATTTTTGGGATGACCCTCGTATATGAAAATTTGCATGTCTACAGGGTCCGAAAAAGTGACATACATAATATGTGGAAAGCTTTAGCATTTTCAGGCTGTGCAGCTAAATTCACCAAATTAGTTGTTTTATTGTTGCTCGTTATAAACTGCTGATAATATTAGTAAACCTGTCGTTTGATATTTGGAGTTCAAGGCTATATGTTGTTTATTGTTTTGTCTATTGCAGTCTCCTAATCTAATACTTGCTGGTCTGGGTCTGGCAGCAATAGGATTTGCAGGTGAGTAGCTGTTAGAGATGGGAAAGAATATTACATTATTACTAGAGCTGTTGAAGCGTTAATTACACATTAACTCACTGCGTTAATTTTTTTAATGTACTAATTAACACATTATTAATGCACCCTGGCCCATCAAGAGGGAGAGTGGGGGGGAAGTTACCCTGGGCCCAGCGACGAATGGGGGGCCGCCTATAGAGTATAAAAAGTTAGAAACACATTTTTAAATGTATAGTCAACAATGACTGACGTCATAGCTAGCATAGAAATATATTAGCCTGTTGTCGGAATAATTATTTATTCGCAGTAGTGCTGAATGGCAACTACAGTTTAGTTACTTAAATTCATTCGATTGTCAAATAATCGCATTTTAACGGAATATTGGAACTTTTCTTCACAGAATTTAGTAAATTTAAGTAAATTAACATAAAGTTATGTATGTGCGCTAATTTTTTTTAATGCATGTTAATTTATTAACGTGTTATTTAATGTGTTAATTTGACAGCTCTAGAATTAATATTACAAATGTTCATTTGTATGAAATTTGTTCATATCTTTGTTCTTAAGGCTAATATGTTCAATTTTATACTTTTTGCCAGTTGTGTTATGGTCCAGTGCTTGGCAAATTCTTGGTTACGGTTCAGTTGGGTTTGGTTGCTCTCTGTCATTGTTCACGTCATTTCTCTCATATTAATTGTTTTGTCTCACAGTATTCATTTGTTTTGACTTTGGTTCACATTTCTAGTAATGTTAAGTACACTGCTCTGTCATACTGCAGTGATTATTTTTGACTTAAATGACATTATTAGCATTTTCTGATGTGCCAGGTTAAGACTCTGAAGTATGTCAACCGCTGTTCAGATGATGGATGTGTATTTAAGACTACAGAGTACAGGCGTGTCTGTAACTTTTGTTACAGGGCGTTATGCTATACGCTATGGCAAGATGGCGGGTGAAGTTGTAAAAAAACAAATGGCTCACATACCAAGTGGTCTTGTAAGTATTTTGTTCACATATCCCATGTTCATGCAGATCTGTCAATGTAGCTGAAGCTTTTTTGCATCTTGGTCTCATCTTCTACGCATTTGCTAGTTTTACAATTACATTTTGTTTCTGTCTCATTCTTGTCTATGTTTGATTTGCAAATGGGTTTAATTTGTCGGTTGGTCACTGGCACAATAAGAATTGGCTTTTGTGATTACACTGATTAGTGGTCTAGTTTCAATCCCTAGGTTAAAATTTTCAAAATGTGGTTTTTATTCTAGCATTAAAAACATAATATGGCACAACAGTCTGTTTGCACATTCTTCTGTACTTTATGATATGGTTAGTCCACTTTTGAAAGGTTTAAGAATGGCTGTTATTTTTACTAAAGATATGTTCAGTTACATATTTGGGGAGCTGTCTGTAATATTATTTTTGTGATTGTCTTATGTACTTTATGTTATGTGTCTGGGGTGCATTGTTGCAGTCTAGCAAATATTACAAAGGCGGCTTTGAGCCAAAAATGACAAAAAGGGAAGCCAGTTTAATACTTGGAGTCAGGTATGTTATTTCAGTTTTCAAACTTATACATATATTTTGCGGATTTAAAAAAATTGTTAATGTTGTTTGCATCTATGTGACATTTGCCTCTTCATTTAAGTCCTATTAGAGGTGGCACATTAAGGTTCAGCACTCATAGTTCATGTCTGTTAGTCAGGTCACCGGAAATGCATCTGCCTGAGGACTTTTTCCAATGACAATTTTCAAAACTGATGATCAGCCTAGTAGATGCAGTTTAGCAGCCAAGTCACGGTGTGCCGTGTGTTTTTTTGCTATTTGCAAATATTTTGTTTGTTTGTTGTTTTGTTTGTTTGTTTGTTTGTAGTCCTTCTGCCAGCAAGACAAAAATAAAAGAAGCACATAAGCGAATTATGCTGCTTAACCATCCAGACCGAGGTATTATTGTTTGGAGTGATTTTTACGCATATAGTGCGTATTAGCTATGGTAATTCTGTCTTGGTGTCTTGGTGCCTGTCTTGGTGTCTGTCACAGCTCGGTACCGATTGGAGCCCAGGTGAGATAGACTTCTAATTTTTACCATATGATAGTTTAGAGTCTCTAGTATTTTGTGACAAAATTTTATGCTACTGGGTGAAGGGGGTCCCTACGAACGAGAGGAGGAAGAAGGGCACCCCCCCTTAAAAGGCATTATTCTACTGCTAATATTGGCTCGTCTAATGTGAAAATGGTTGCAGATAGGCACAGTTGTGCTGCTTATTATAACAAGCATTGCCAATGAGCTTCTTAGAAATGTCAACATCAATGACCTTGAACCCCCAAAATAGGGGGTTTTAGTGAATTTTTTCGCAATTTCGGGCTGCGACACGCATTTCAAGAGTGAATTGCGCCAAAATGACTAGAGCTAGACCAAGACAATCTGTTTATGAAATTTTTAGCATTGAATGTCGGTTTTAGCAATTTAAGTCTGGATCCTCTAGGTTCAAGGAGGTCTGCGCACGTTGCAGTATGTAGTGATTATTTATTCCCTGCTGGCTTGACTGACGTGAAAATGGTTGCAGATAGGCACAGACATGCTGCTTTATATAACAAGCACTGGCGACGAGCTTCTTAGGATTGTCAACATTGATGACCTTGATTGACCTTGAACCCTAAAATAGGGGGTTTTAGTGATTTTTTGGCGATTTTGGCTGCAAAAGAGTGAATTGCGATGAAATGGATGGAGATAGACCAAGATTACCTGCGAACAGGAACTGCTATAGGCTCTCACAAATCTCATCTGAATGGAAATACACCGCTGCAGCTCTGAAGTACTGTGTACATGTGCTTGTTCTTAAATTTCTTATAAATAGCTTGGGTTTGCTGTGATGCTTTGACGCTGTTGATTGAACATTGGAAATGGCATCTGACCTGTAAAAAGTCCCACCTTAGGAATCACTGTTGGCCTTTGGTGACTTGGATGATCGGACTTAACATTTGGTGATAATTAGGTTGCTTGAATGAACACCAGGACTGTTGTTTTTTGTAAATATTAATTTGCAGTATGAAGATTAATTTGATTAGTGATGCTAATAAAATTGGCAAAAAAGATTATTCAATTGTGGGATTGGATTTTATTCGTATGCTTTGTTTTTTTTATATTTTTATTTATGACTGGTAAGCTGGTTCCCGTGAGCCACTGTTTGCAGAGAGTTCTGTGCGGTTCTCATTCTGCGTGATGCATTGCAGGTGGTTCGCCATACCTTGCAGCTAAAATCAACGAAGCCAAAGACTTGATGGACAAGCCGTGAATACAGCTGTAATTTGATGTGTTTTAAAACCGGTGTGATATCATAGTTCATAGAACTTGATTCTGTAGAGATTGCAAGGTCTGCTAAGAGTCGAAAGAAGGCACTGATTGCCCTGTGCTCTTTGTACAGAGCTTGATTTTCTGCAGTGCACATTAGCTGTGTTCGGAAATGAATATTAGTAGCAATATAATCGGCATCAAAGTTATATTGCTTCAACGCTTCAACGTGTCATACTTAATATTATATTTAGTGACCAACTGTCATATTATTCGGCCAGTTGATTGCAGATCGTTCTATGTTTAACATTTCTGGTTATATTGGAATAGCACAAGCATTGGTTAACAAAAGCCTATACTCGTTCTTGTTTGGTCAATCTACACGTGTGTTGGGTGCAGTAGTCTCTCTCTTTATTTCGACATCATTCTATTAGAAAAATTAAGTACACCGAATAAAAAATTTAGTTAAATTGCAGAAATTCTGCAAATCATAATTTTATGATATCAGCCAAAGCTCCAGTTGAAATCCAATGATTACATTACGTTGCATGTAGCTAGTTTTTGTCTTTGAAATTCTGTAGTTTGTTTACTTTGTACTGGCAGATTAATGTCGGTGTGACAAAATAATGTGTGTGATCGAATTCCACTAAAGCTTGACCGTGTTTAACAGCGGGTTTTGTTTTTGATTTCAGTGACATCATGTGTGATTAATGTTTAGGTTACGTTATGCTGGGTAACACTGCACATTTCTTCGCCCTGTACTGAACATCATTCATGCAAATTGATGTGATGCAGTGCTTTACATGTCACTCACTATATGATGCTGCAAGAAGCACCTTGTTTTGTTTAAATTTGTCTACGGTGGCTTCGTGGTGGGAAGGGGAAAGGGAAGGCTGTCAGAAAGTTGTTGGAAAATATTGTCAGAAAATTTTCATCTAAGAATGCAAAATTTAGGACTGAAAATCTTTTTAGGGAAACTTGGGGGAATGAAAATTTCAACACTCGTGATCATCTCTGTCGGAAATTTGCAACTGTCTGTTGGAAAAATTGCCTTGCTCACTTTTTTAGCCCGCAATGCTGCTGTTAGAACTGTTTGTTTAAGATTTCATATTTCACGTTTTGCTTTTTAAGTTTATGGCTGTCAATTTTCTAATGTTTAGTACCAGTCATCATGTATGGTGCTGGCCCCATGTCATGTGTGTTGAAAACAAAGCCATTTAGGGCATTGTTAACTACTGATCATGGCATTGTCACTTGCCTACTGGTTTTAAAGTGTTACTTATGGTCACAATGCCGGATTAAGGGGGGAGGTCTGAGGATGCTGCAGCATCCGGCGCATTCGTGAAATAGGCACATGGCCACAGAGTAGACGAGAATTTTTTCGTAACAGCCATTTTTGTTGCACATATATGACTTGAAATGTCGCTGTGAGATGCATTTTTGAAAGCCCAAACTGTGCAAAAATGTTTGCAGGGAGGAAGCTTAAAGTTCCCAGATATTCTAGCTGCATTCGGGGGAGGAGAGAAAAGGAAATGGCAAGAAAAAAGAAGATGAAAGGAAAAGGAAAAGGAAAGGGAGGGAGGAAATGGAAAGAGGAGGGGGTTAGGATAGGAGAGACCCCAAAGACAAATTCCTGGCTGCATCTATGCTTGTGTGCAAGATGGACGTGATCAGGCAGGCCTGCCAGTCACCCGCATTGATAGGGTGACCGGTCCGCAATTTGACCTCGTCACTCTTTCACCTGCCCAAAGTCAATTATCCCCCGCCGACGATGAATGTCTCCCATTTTGCTTGCGATTTGTTTTTATTGTTTGAAATGCATCGCATTTGCACGCACAGTCAATTTTCACGAAAATGATTAAAATTCTTGCCACTAGGCATCGCATTTTACGGCGAAAATGACGAAATTCGAATTCTCTTCAGGCAACTGACAGTTTTAAAAAAGTGCTCCCACAGGACTTGTTTGCTACAATGTTTTTAAATGGTTATTTTATTTTTTACGTCCTTGGCCTAGCGTCCGGTAGGCGACAGCTGTAAAACATTCTTGATTTTGGCTTACAGTCTATACGTACGCTAGCCACAATCATCTTATCTTCCATGTGCTGTCTTTAATGTAAGCTGTCAGCAGTTGCTGAAATGTTTACTTACAACATTTTGTCAAATGTTTTGCACATAAAATGAAAATGCAAAGCGTTTCCAAGCATCGTTGAATTTTTCTTTGTTTTACATGTATCCACATTTACCTTATCATTTATCTGATGAACTATAGGATTTCGACATTGTGGTCACTCACGGCTGCAAGTGCGGTTAGCGTGCTATTGCGGTACGTTTGCTTGTCGCAGTGGGCAAAGTGCGCGACGCGTCTGATAATTGTTGCCACTGATCGCCGCGTCGTTCGCTTGGGCACTTAAATTGTCGGTGGTTTTTAAAGCGGAAGATGCCAGCTGTTCTTGTTCGTTTTCTTCTCTGATAGACTCGGTCTAAGCTTATAGCTACAGTGTTTGCTCTTTTTTGATACAAGTAACTTTGCAGTCGCTGAACGGCAAAACTGCACGCAGCAGCTTAAGTAAGAGTAGTGAAGAAAGTTTTTAAGTTCTTTGCACGATAGCAGACTGCACCAAGGCATGTTGTGAACCTGTGGTGCGTTCCTGTTGCTAGACCATCGCTATTCATCGGCGTGAATGTGCGACAACGCGCCTAACTACTGGTAAACTACAGCTACTGCTACTGGTAATGAGTGGATGAGTGCAGTCTACACAATACATCAGTCCAGCACTTTAGCTCGTCACTGCTCGTGTTAACAGAAACACCGGTACCTTATCATTGGGGGCACGTTACCGTATGAAGAATGCTTGCCAAGAAAAAAATGTGCATTAAACACAAGTGGTGCAACTGTAGACTAGGTGTCATTGGCCATTGGTAATATTGCTAGTGCTTGCTGTCAGCACTTTCGAGGCGTTTTCGTAAGTTACTTTGCTTATTGCTTAAATTGTGCTTAAAACTTATATAAGCTTATTAACATAGAGATGAGGCCTAATTCATTAATTTTGGCTGTAAAAGAGCGTACACAGGGACAGAAGTGAAGTGAAATGAACTGCATGCACGTCGTATTTCAGTTCATTTTGTTTCACTTTATTTAATTTAATTGATGTCGCTTTGTATACACGTTAACCGTAAAAGAAGTCGGTCTTGCAATGTCTATATTCAGAAATTATGCTCAATTCTGTTTAGCATAATACTGTAAAAAAGAAACAGAAAGGGAAAAAATCAATTGAAAATGTAAACTATAACCAGGTTTTACGAGATCACGACTACCGTACGGTGTTGGTTCGGAGCAATTAGCATCATGTGAGGGACAGTACCCTGCACTCTGCACCGCCGTTACTGTCATGCCAGTACATAGGCCTATGCTTATACGTTAACTGCATAGGCCACGTGCGCGATCAGCACAGTGGACTAAATAAAATACAGTGAAGTACTTAACGTACAGGCTACAGCGAGCACCGGAGGCCAGTGCAGCTGAACGCAGCATCAGTTGCAAAACTTGCAGCTTAAGCTATGTAAATCAAAATTCAAGAAAAAAACAGTTACTCCGAACTTGCTGCTTTTAGCGAAGGATCGTTGACATTTTCTGTCTACATTAAAAGCCAACTTCATCGTGATCGCTTGTACCAAGTTCCAGCAGACAGTTAAATAGCATTATGCCTAAGGAGTGTATGCTTTATTTCTCACCAAAATTTTGAAACAAAATTATGTGAAATGTTACTGTGCATGTGTGTGTTCATGTCTATACACAAAGCCTGAGGTGAATGTTGGAGATGCCATAAGCTATCCAGAACAAAAACCTGTTATTAATAAGTGGCATTTTTTTCAATGTTGCTGAACTTGAAGAGTAATTAAACTACTTATATTATGAAGCATAGGAAATACGCACAAGTATAACATCGTCGAAACGTCTGTGCTGTAGATACAAAAAAAACTACTTGTAACTCGCGTGGTTAGAAAAGTTGCTGTTTTATTCATCAACAATACGTTATGCCGACTTGAGTAAACCAGAAGCTAATCTGTAGCCTACATGCTGTAGCTGTTCGTCAGCGGGCGAGTCACAGGTGACGCCGCTGCTCGTGAGTTCAGAACAACCTGCGGCAGCGCCAGCAGCAATGGCTCTGCTTCGCGGATTGCGCCGACGTCTGCGTCAGGCGAACCCGTGCACGTCCTGCCTGGCCGTCGCATTTCTTGCCGCTCTTCTCTACCTCATCTCCGCCATCAGCGGCACCTACTTCCAGTCGTCGGCCGGCGCCGGTGGACTGATGACAGCTGGCGTGGGATTGGACCGTGATGGCGGAACGGCAGGTCACCGGAGTAGATGGAGGAACAGGACGGGTTCGTTCATCGTCGGCGACGACGAGGTCCAGCTGTGTACGATGACGTCGAGGTGGGCGTCGAGCGCCGTCGACCAGCACGACTTTGATCTTCCGTCGACCAGTGGCGAACAGAATGCCCAGACGAACTCTTGCAGCTCCGGCCAGCTGCCGAGATCACTGTTCTACGTGGACGCCCATGGTGCACTGGTGTACAACCACACGGCGGCTGCCGGCAGCAGACATTACGACGTGGTGACGGACAGCTGCGCGGCGTGGAAGATCGAGTGGAACTCGGACAACGGCTACGTCGAGAAGAAAGTGTCTACGACGCTGACGAAGATCGACGCCGATTTCGTCCACGTCAGTTGCCGTCTACGACTTCACCGCCGCCGAGTGGATAGCGGCAACGATGAACAAGGTCGTGTGATCCCCAAGGTCAGTACGACGCCGCGGGCTCGACGACGAGAAAGATTCGGACGTCAACAGTCGTCGTCGTCGTCGTTGCTGGTTGCCGAGCGCCGAGCTCGTCAGATGCACCGCGATCAGCTGCGCCGACGCTCTCCGCACCTCGTCGGAGCGGCCGCCGGACTTCCGGATCCGTTCAGTCACGTCCTTGCCGCCGCGCCGAGTGGAAAGGGCGAGAAATACGCGACTCCGCGTGAATTTCAACCCGGACCAGAGGAGCAGTTGCCTGGATCCGAGACTCACGCCAAACCATCCGATCACGTTGAACACAGAAAGCCGGACGTGCAGAGCGTGTCTCGGTCTAAACGCGACGCCGACCACGAACACGGAAGCGACAGCGACGACGACGGTTCTTCGGCGGCGGTCTACCATCAATGGATCGCACGGATTCACTCAGTCGACGAGGCAATCAAGCTCGCGCAAGCTCACACCACAGAGAGACGTCAGTCCGAGCATCTGAACGTACTCGTACTGGCGCTGGAGTCAGTATCGTCGATAGCGTTTGATCGACACCTCTCCAAGTCCCATCGCTTCCTGGTCAATCAACCGCACACTGTCTTTTTTACCGGCTACAATGTCATCGGCGACGCTGCACCTGCAAACATCATCCCACTGTTGACAGGTAAGCCAATCGTCTTTTTGTGTTAACGACGTGTCGAAGGTGACAGGTTGGAGACACACTGCATTGTGCGTTTCATGAGCAACTCTCCAGCACCAGCAATGTAATGACATTGTTTTCATTGTTGTCCAGTTTCTTGCAAGATTGTCTGTGTTTGTTTTGTGTACTGTGAAACAGTGTGAATGCCTTTCTAGGCTTAGTTTCTACTTTCACGTAGCGACTCTGAGAAAGGTATTCAGTAGGCGTACACATAGACCCACATGTAGGCCTAGCTATGCACAGTTTTAAACCGGTCAAAGGACGTGAGTCTGCGGTGCGTCTGAGAAGAAACTCACCATCAGCGTCCTACAAAAGTTATGACCAAGTCACATGCGTTCGTTGCTGATAGCTTATAACTTTTATCAATCATAGACACGTTATTCAATCGTTTCCACTTGCAAGTTTTGAAGATAATACATGTTTCGTCTGGGTCGCCTGTCGTACGACTATACAAGAATACGGATTCGTACAAGTCTCAGTCGAGTGTGATACTAGACAGCTAAGGCTATAGGCAGGTCGTTGAAAAAACTTGCAGCTCTCTGTCGCAAAATTCATACTTTACAACATAACACCAAAAATAAATTAACGGAGGCTCAAAATTTGTCGAGAAGTCAGAAGATTTACGAATAAAAAAGCTTTAAAAGAAAGCCAGAGAGTTTGAAGCCAAACTAACAGTCGAGTATGTGTAATAGCCGATGAATGCAGTTCAGAGACTATCCGTAGTCGTACCGTAGTTTACGGCGTAGCCTATGTGTTGATCTTGTCAGTACGGCTTTAGGTGTGACTTTCTCGGAACTGGCGAATCAGCGTGTCGGTGGCAAGCACGCCAACTTCATCGACTCCCTGCCATTTGTCTGGAACAAGTTCGAGCAAGCTGGTTACGTGACGCTGTACGCCGAGGACGGACTGGTCAGTGGCGACCTGTTCCACACGGACTTCTATGGCTTTGAGCAGCCGCCCGTCCACCATTACATGCGTCCATTCTGGCAGGCGGCGGCCGACCTGCAGCCAGCCGAGACGACCGAGTCTGGATGTCTGGGACCGTTGCCCGAGTACGAGTACGTGTTCAGTTACGTCGAACAGTTTCTGTCTGCCAGCTACCCCGCACATGTCCCGCGATTTGCGTTCGCGTTTGTCTCCGGGTCGGCGGAGAACGTTCCAGCATCTCGCGGCAGGTTCGACGAGGACTTTTCCACGTGGCTGGAGAAGCTGGAGCAGTCCGGAGTGCTGGAGCGGACAGCCGTGGTTCTGGTGGGCGACCACGGACCGAGCTACGGACCTCGACGTCAGACGGAGCTTGGCAGGGCGGCGGAACGACTGCCGCTGCTCGTGGTCTCGCTGCCGAGAAAGTTCGTCGACGAGCATTCCGTGATGATGAAGAACTTGGCGACGAACAGCGACAGACTCGTGACGCCGCTAGACGTGCACCAGACGCTGCTTGCTCTGCTCGACGACACTGACTCCGCGACACAGGTAGGCCTACAAATATAAAAGTGTGAACTCGAATTGCCGACGCCACTCAACTGTCGCTGACATTCAAGTCGCATCGTTAATTCTGTTCACTCACACCTACGACGCGATGCAACTCTAGGTGTTAATCGGCTATAACGAACATTATTAAAAGCCAAAAACACAGTGTAAGGCCCTACTGTGTAAGAAGCCATGCAACATCAAAATCGTCGACAGTAGTATTGCCGACAATGTGATGCTGCCACCAAACGAATGGCAGGTGAGCAGTAACTTTGTCGATGATAACGGATGATTCGATGATGCAGCGACGAGAACAAGGACTAAACCAATTTGGCAATAGACGGAATCGCTTTCTTTTTGTTCGCCAGATGGCACGTGATGATTTGGCCACAATTTGCCTCCCCAATTTCCCCCTTTTCCTGGGGGGTCAGGTACCCCATCTGACACAATACGAATGTGACAGAGACAGACAGACAAACAGACAGACCACCCAGTCCACCATAGGGAATCGCTTGCGCTGCAAGAGCGCTTCCGCTAAACAGAGCAGAACCTTATTCTAAAGGTGTTCTTCTTCACAAGAACATAGCTCACGTATAAACGACTGTCATCACTTTGCTATAGGCCTAGGCCATAGTAGGTCTAAACCTCGTCGCATACAAACATGATTTTTGATGGTTCTGATGATTACAGTCGAAGAAGAAGACGGCAGCGATGAGAGCGAGGATGAAGAAGAAAAATGCAACCAGCCTATTTGATGAGATACCAATCGGGCGCACCTGTCAATCGGCGGGTGTCGCCGTGCACTGGTGCATGTGTACGTACACGCAGACGTCGTCACTGAATGTTAGTACTGGTGTCGAGTGGCAGTTGACGGCTGACTGGGTCGTATCTCGCATCAACGAGCTTCTCCGACCCGCCGTCGAGGCGCAGCTCTGTCAACCACTTGCACTGATGCGAGTCGTCGACGCCCACTATCTCATCCCTACCGACCTCGTACGTACGCACGCCGATCACACTGTTCTGCCAGTCTTCTCTCATACAAAACGTTTTTCATCGAGTCTCCATTGTCTTCATTCGTTGCTAGTCTGCAAATCTGTCTGTGATCTGAAACTACATGTATCTGAAAAAATTAATTTCTTAAATGCGAAGTAAAGATTGGCCGTACGTTTCTTTTTACATTTTCTTTGCTTTCTTTTATGAGCCATTAGAGTCATATAGTGCTGTTAATAACTTAGGCCTAATACCGTGCTCGAGCGACAAGCGATAAGCAAGTTTATTTGCAAGGTTTTTGCAAATTTGTCCTCTTTGAGGGTCGTACATCAATTTTCTTTATGTCATTTATGACTGAATTAGTAGGCCTGTAAACACGAAAAACCTCAAATGAATATTCGTCAATAAATAACGACTATAGTCATCCATCCATTGCGATCATACATTCAAATTGCGTGTGGTACGAACAGGTAGTCAGCGTCGAGAACCGTTTCTACTACGGCCGGCGACTGTCGAACTTCACCGGGGCTCACCTGTCCACGATCAGGTACCAACAGATTGTCGTCACAACGCAGCCGCCGCATGGAGGCGTGTTTGAAGCGACTGTTGTGTTCGACCCTGTGACGAAGACGAGGCAACTGAGCGGTGAAATCAGCCGCATTAGCGCCTACACAGACGAGTCGGACTGCGTCTTAGATCAGTTCCCGCATCTGCGCAGATTCTGTTTCTGCAACTGATCTTCAGCACCGCCGCCGGGTTTACGACTGGGCAAGCTCGGGGTCTCCACGTATTTCATGGAAAAATACGATTTTTGTTGCCTAGTGTGTTAAACTCAAACATGGGCCTAGACTGGGTTTTAAAATTTAGTAAAATTTTGGGGGAAATATTCTCGTTTTTCCAATGGCATTGAGATTTTGCTTTTACTTCCAAAAAGTACTTTAGACTATACTGGATGACTCTAAAATATTTTGTTGTCGCCGTATTATTTCAAGCATTTTAAGACAGGGGTCCTCATTTTGATAGCTTCTCGGGGCCTTCACGTGTATAAATCCGGCCCTGCAACTGATGTCGATCGCCTGCGATCCACTTTTTCATATTCATGCCACTGTACGATGTTTATCACGATGTTGTTTATTAACTGTATCGTTGTCATATGATATGCATTTATTTAGATGTGTGTGAACGGTTTGATAATTATTAAACTGTGTGTGATGTGATGGGCTTCAGAACATTCAGCTTGCTTATTCCTAGAATAAGAATTGCTAACTTAGCTGCTGGTTACACTGATACGACAGAAGTAATTGTAATTGTGTCATCTTTATGTAGTAATGTTAAGTCCTCGAGGCCAAGCTGGCCTCGATGCCAAAATTTTTTTCTCAGCCTCGGCCTCGAAGATATAATCTTATGTCTTGGGCCTCGGCTTTGAGCATTTGTCCTCGACCTGTCCTCGAACTTTTTATAGGGCCTACTGTCCACGTGAAAATATGTGAGATAATGTCGCACGTAAAAACGTTGAAAGTAGGCATCACGAAATCTTCGCTGTACAAAATTTTGCAATTTGCTTTACAGTTTACTATTACAGTAAAATATAATTTAAATAAAGATAATAATAACGAAAACTTTACGATAATTTCAGCGAAATACGCC
>Ga0209671_1003650_pt1 | contig 14908 bp, 5 predicted proteins | sample WorMetHERISLAND2_2_FD_187401 | JGI IMG/M metagenome (GOLD analysis project Ga0209671, IMG submission 187401) | Marine gutless worms symbiont microbial communities from Max Planck institute for Marine Microbiology, Germany - Olavius geniculatus... | ecosystem: Host-associated > Annelida >... | reverse complement strand
GTTTGACCGGGCGACGTCCGAGCCGGCATTTTCTTTCATTCGGTTGTATTGGCATCAGATTTCATTCGTGTTGTTACTTTATGGTCAGCGCATCGACACTCATCTGACCGACCCTCCTTTAGGGACATGCTCAGTACTGGTGTAATATCTTACGTTTGCACCATCAACCTGACGATGCCACCGGATGTATTCTAAGGGTGGCTGGTGAATCTGTCTAGCACTCAGATGCATTGAAAGAAACTCATCTTCGTCAGATAAACATGATTCGCACTGTACATTAGGCGCACGTCATAGGCGATTGGACCCTAGAATGCTGGCAGCAATAGCAACCGCTGGGTAAACAAACGCCATTTTGAGCTGCGTTTTGGATGCACCTAGCAAGTTAGGTGTACCATAGATAAATGTATAATAAATATGCTAATGATAATAATACTTTAAATAGTTTTATTACTTTTAGCTAATAGTTTTAATTTCTACTGATGGCACGGCAGACGGAAAATTCGAAAGAGTTTAGTTTTGTTGTATTGAAGCAATATACTAGTAAATTTTTTTTTTTATGCTCCAGCATAGACTATTTAATTTGACACCTAACATGTTAGAAGTAGACCATCCAAAACGCAGCTTTGTTTTTGCTAAATCAAAAGTTAAAGTGGTTTTGGTTTTAAACCAAACTTAAAGACTAGTCTTTAAGAAGAAATGCCTATCTCGATGCATTACGGAGATCAGGTTTGAAACTAGATTGTTCAGATTAAGTTTGGTTTTAAACTGAAGTTTGGTATTATGTTCGGTTTTAACTTTGGTTTCAGCGGAAGCATCCAGTTTAAAACCGCACTTAAAACTGGATTTAATTGTCACCTTAAATTTTGCATTAATTAGGTTTTAAACTGAGTTTTGGTCTAACGCTATAGTTTAAAAATTAGGTCTAAGTGAAATTTAAAGTCACCCAGTGTCTACTTGTATTATCTGATCAGTTGTTTCAAGTCTATAGTCATGGGCATAATTCTCCCACTGTATATAAACTTTTTCTCTGTATATGTATGTGTATGTGTGTTTGCCATAGCATGGAGTTGGGTCTGCAGCACCGAGTAGAATATCTGTCACGAGCAGCTGTCTGTGCCAAGAGTTCAACGTCTCACGTGCTGGCTGCAGGTGACGGAGAGTTCTTACATGAACTTGAAGACAAAATGGAGGCGAGTTTGAACACCATATGTGTGAATTTCTACTCTGTGGCATTGCTGCTTGACAATGATATTCCAATTCTAAGATATATTTATGTAAATGTGGCCATCTGCAGCTGAAATCATGCAGTTTAACAGGTGTAACACTTAATTATCGCAGTTGCTCTATCTTACTCTGATATGAATGTGCTTTTGTGCTTCTGATTAGTTCGTGACATGTGGTGTTTTATAGATGTCTTTTGATTCGTGGATGGATTGATGTATTATGCTGCATTTTGTAGTTCTCGTAAATACCATATGTACGAGTTTCCGAGTCGGAAATTCTGTTTGGTTCACCTTCCGGCTCACATTTGCTACTCGGAAACTCATCGCTTTCAACAGCATGATGATAATTCCGACTTTGCGACCTTGACCTCTGCAATGGCGGCTGCAGCACATGAATTGATCCGTTTGATCGTTATTTTGCAGCAGAAGATGGTTAGAAACATTGCAGAAGTTTGGTAGGTGCCTTATGTTTAATCAAACTGCAGATTTTCCGTACATTAGTGACATTTAGCACATCGAAACGTGCATTCCAGCAGTTTTGGGCCTACTTTCAGGTAGTAATTAGGTCAACATTACCGAACGCATCCTACTCGTACTTACCAGTTGCAAATTGGTATATACCTTAATTACGAGCACTACCGAATGCAGCATTAATGTGCACAGGTGGCCCGTATACAGCAGCAGGTGTTAGATGCATTGAAACAGTCATCACAGTCAGACCCATCTGTGCAAGACGCCATTGTGCGACTGAATAGCCAGCTCTTTGACATCTCCATGGTCAGTAGTATCTAATCTAAATAAACTCACAGGTTTTAGCAGTGGCTAATAAGCTTGTTGAATTGCAGAAGAAAAGGTAGCAGCAGTTGTCGAAACGTCAACAAAATAACTAATAGAGGTTGTATAATGTATGAATTAATACAACTTATTAAGTTACTGTTTCAGCCTATTGTTACTGTTCAAAGAAATTGCTGTTGTTTTTGTTAAGTTTTTGCACAGCAACGTCTAACAGCAAATGAAAAATATTTGGTTGCTTATCAAATAGAGGTTATAATTGATGAATTTTATAGTTTGTCGGTGTAGAATGCTGCAGTATTTCCAGCCATTCAATGTTCAACTTGATAGTTAGTCGTTAGCAGTGAACATACATACTGTGGCTGACAGCCGACATTTTGGTAAGAAACGTCACAGTTAAGTGGAAGTTGGGAGAATTGCTTGGCTGGAAAAAGGACTGTAGCAAAGCCTTGTTTTAAATGACGATGTTGTTAAGTCGGAGTATTTTGTTTCATCTCAGCTTAAAATATTGTAGATTACATGGAACTGCAGAAGTTTAACAGTGTTTGCAAGGTTTATGGAACATTTTTGTACTGCATGTAACCATGGCCTAGTTTAATTGTATAAGTTAGTCATGTTCAGTTCATGCTGTTGTGTGTATGTTGCAGTTGTACAGTGAGTTTGCGGATGTGTTTGATCTGTCGGAATGCAAACTGTCTATTGTTCACTGTGCTGACCATCATGACTCGGCTCTTGTTGAAACTCTCTGGAAGGAAATCATTGACAAACGTAACTAGGCTGATTTGTCTCTTCATCATAACATTAGCTTGTGACTGCTACCGCATTAAGTTAGGTTGGGCTTGCATTTGTTTGTCGATTTGCAAGATTGCTCAAAAAATATTAACAGACGCAGTGAAATTTCTTTTGGAGCACTGGACATGACTCCGAACAACAACTATTGTGATGTGATAAATATTTTATACGGTATCGTTGACTTTCAGTGCTTTGTCTTTGTTGTTTGGTTATGAGACAGACAGTCAACCTGCATGATCAAACGGTTGCTTGTTGTTGCATTTAGGCGCCTGCCATAACTTTAAATAAATTCAGAACAAAGATTTAATGGGGATGCTGGTGATAGTTTCAATAGTAGTGATAAACAGTAGCAGCAGCAGCAGCATTGTTGTTGATACCAATTTACCACCGAGATAAACGAACCTAATTATCGAGTGATGGTTACATGTACATTTAACCACACACGTTACCCGGCAGTGTCTGCACCAGGACACTGCCGAGTAACGACCTTAGGCAAGTTGTTCACACACATGTGCTTCTGTCACCAAGCAGTATAATTGTCTGTCCAATGCAATGCATAGCATTGGACAGAGTATAAAATCACTTTTGTGTCCGTGCGCCCAACATTTCTTAAGCTATCTTCCTTCCACCTTCACTTTCCCTTCCTCTTCTCCTTCCCCCTTTCCTTCCCTTTCCCCTTCTCCTTTCCTCTTGTCCTTTCCACTTCCCCATTTTCTATCCCCTTCCCTTCCCTTTCTCCATCCGTTTTTCCTTCCCCTTTCCCTTGCGCTTTTCTCTTCCCCTTTTTTCTTTTCTTTCCGCTTCCTCTTCTCTTTACCTCCTCTTCCACTTCCTCTTTCCTTTACCTACCCTTCCCCTTCCCTTTTCCCTTTTTTACCCTTCTTTTTTTCCTTCCCCTATCCCTTCCTCTTTTCTTTCTCCCTCCCTTCCCCTCTCCCTTACCCTTCCCCTTTTTCCTTTCCTTTTCCATTTCCATTCCCCATTCATTCCTTTCTTTCCTCTTCCCCTTTCCCTTTCTTTTCCACTTTTTCTTTCCCTTCCCTCCCCCTTCCTTTTTCTCTTTCCCTTCTTCCATCTTTCTTTCATGACTGATGACGTTACGTGACCCCAAAAGGTCAAACTCGTGACCTCATTATCTTTGAGGCACTATATCTCCATAACGGTGCAAGATAGACGCATGGTGAAGATGGACCTTTTATAGTAAAGCGCTAGTGACGAATCAAGTGGTCTCGTAATGACAATGTCTGTTGTTTAGTTAAAATAATACAGAAGGATGAAAGGATCTTTGCTGCTGTTTAATTTGAAATTAAACTGTTTGATTTTTTCTACCGGTCTAAATGGCTTACTGATTATATTTATACAGACATATACTGTAAACTATCAAAATGCATTGGACAGACTCTGTGTTTGTTCGAACATTATCTTGTTTGGTACCGGCTTCACCACTGGGATGTAAACAGGCACACTGCGCGATACACTGGCCCCATATCCGTGGTCTCGCAGTGTAGAAACTGGTGTTTGGCTGAGGGCCTTAGGAAACGGAGATCAGCGCCACCCTGTGGGCCGTAAGGCTCAGGAAGGACTTTACTTTTTTACGGTTACATTTCTGGCTTTACGGTTGCATTTTTGGCTGTAGAATATGATTATGCAACCTGAAGTGGGTGATTTAGATATTGCTCAGATGTTGTGTGTTATGTTTAGAAATTTTTTCAAGTGCTTTTATTGTTGCGTTGCAGAGATATCAAGTCAGGTGGAAAGCCGAACGTGTGTCATGTCGCTTAGCAGCAAGATAGTGAGCCTTGGTCGTGTCTACACTGCAAGTGAAAACTACTTCCCTCTTGGTATCTAGACAACTCACTGTTTTATTGCTTTGCATTTTCCTGTATTGTGTCTTGTATTGTGTTCATAATCGAGACTGTGCCAAATCTTCCAATCTGCTGCAATCCAAACAGATTGTAGTGTAATGCTTTCAATGCTGCTTTATCAGTGTCTGTGCTGTGTTCATAATCACCATACAACCGTACTTTGTTGCTTATACCTGTTGTTGAATTTGCTGTTTATTCAAATTGTGTAAACTGTGCAGCTATTAGTGGATAGCAGTAGCTGAAAATTAAACTGCACCTGAGTGGCTGAACTGCAGGAATTAATTCTGTGGATTTATGTGAATTATATCGAATAGACTGTTATGTCTCATCTTTCTACTGTGAGACTGGAATTACAGCTGATTTGTGTTTTGTCCAAGCCATAGAAGACTAGTTAAGCTGGATGATTGATCTGACAGGCACAGCCCAGATTTCATGTTTTTTAGACCTCTAGGAGACATTTGTAGCATCTGGATGAGCATTGTCAAAAGCTGTGGCTTTTGTTGTTTAGCTTCATGTATGCATCTGAAAGATTCAAAACCAGCAACAATTCAGCATCATGGGGAACCGAGTCACACTAAGAAAACAGCAATAATGCCATGCACCTCAGATGGTGAATATTGCTGTGGGCAAATAGCATCAGTTGCAGTAAACTGTGTGATAACAACTGCTTACACCCTTTTGTTTGCTGTCAGATCGTAATGTCATTCCTGACTTTTGCATCATTTTCTTTGTGACTGGCAGATTTAACGTGTCACCAGGTGATTTGCTTGATACACTTTATGTATGTTGCCAGCATTCCTTGTGAAGTACTTGGAACACTGCAGTATCAGGTTGGGCTTTGTTGACATCGACGCAAGCTTCGTCTTTCACGCCATGATGGACGTAGGAATCACACTGCCGCGACTGCTCGATATCTATGATCACCTCTTTAAGTCTAGGGTACAGACTTGTTTTGTTTTGCGAGTTAACTTTGTCACGGGATAAAGCTTGCTTTTGCAGCTTAGTATTCATTGTTTGTTTAATAATAACCACAGGTAGATCGTGTTTGATGCATCAGAATTCAGTGATCACATTCTCTCAGTGTATGTGTGTTTTTGGCCACTGTTTGTTTAGTCTTTGTGGTTTAGCATCCTTTGTCTTTGTGAACCTGGTGTAGGCAGTTGCAAACTCATATCCTTATGCCTGTTGGACACCATAGCACCATGTAGCCAAATGTTTATAACAAGAGTCACTGAGTGCCGAATCTTATCTTGCATATTCATCTGTGCATTGGGTGCAGTCTAGTTCTGCTGGTCTTTTTCTATCGTTGCATTTGACAAATTATTTATTACCTGCTACACATATTTTTGTTCACAGCAATTTCTACGGTATGCTATCTGGCTGTGTGTAGGACTCGGTGTGGCAGTCGGCTGGTGACGCATATCATTTGTTGTTTGTTATCTATGACATGCTTGATGAGTATGCCAACAAGCCACAGCTTGTTCCTGCCTATGAACGGTCAGTCGGTTCTTACAGATCACTAAGACTTATCATCATGTTTGTGTTTATGTTTCTACGAGTCCCTACCATGCGTTTAGTTTGTTGCCATTGTATTTGCTTGTATTTCTTTGAATAAACTCATTGCAGAAACAGTAACTGATGAGCTATAAAAATTTGTCAAATTATTACATGATCAATTTAGCAAACTGTCTTAGGAGAACAATTTTCATTTGGCAGAGGGAAATAGTTCCAAAAAAGGCAACAGTGATTGCTGAAACTGCAACAAGTTACAAGTTAGTAAATTTTGTAACTTGTTGCAGTTGTTGAAATTTTAGGAATTTTTCTGCAGCTTATTAGATGGCACAAATTGAGTGAAGTGGTGACTATGAGACAGTACTCTCTAGAGTAGAATTTCGTGAGTTGAGTCGGGTGTTAGATCGTTGCCAGTGAATTGAGTGTGGTGTGGTTTGTATAGGCGAGCATTCACTGTGAAGTCGCTGGACATTGTGGCTGGGTACCTGGTTCAGCTGCAGGCCGACACTGCGGCAACTGTCGGTGCAAGACAACTGATGACTGCCTTCAAAGATGTTCAGCCGCGTCTTGAAAGACTTCTCTAGCAATTTATGCCTTGTCTGTCATCTTATTGCTTATTGCCGTGCCGTCAAATTCTGAAGTGCGTCATGTTCACGTGGACTCTGTTTGAATACAGTTTTGCAATGAACATTGGTATCATTTTGATGAAATTATATTACTCGTCTCCTACAGGCGTCATATTGTTGAGTGTTTGTAGTGAAGACTGTGGTCTTTATGTTCTAGGAAAACAGCTTCTTTGTAGCATGTGAGCATGTCTTTGTATTTCTGGATTTTAGTTGGGTTTGTTTGAAGTAATTTGTGTGAAAAAAACACCGTTGTGTTAACATTGAAGCAAGTTAAGTACTGGTCAATTGTTACAGCTTTTGTATTGGCATGTGACTAAATAGGTCCATGCTTAACCAAGCAAACATTGCAGTAAGTGAAGACACGTTGTTGAGCATGTTTGACGTTTATATGTTTATACAGTCTGCTACCAGGAACATGTCTGCTAATTGCCATGCATTATTGTTACATGTAGACTTGCAATAAAAATGACAGCAAGAAGCTATATAAAGGCCGTAGATGCTTAGTTGTTTTGCTCTTTAACACACTCGAACTGATTATCCTCACAGAAGGACAGCATTAGCAGCAGTACCAGCAACAGAGTGATCACTGATCAGGGTGACCAACTGACCGCTTATCTGGAAAACCTGGAAATGTATGGGAATCTGTGAGCTGTCGGGGAAATAGCAGGGTATTGACTGGAATGACGGCAGATAATGTAATTTAAAACCGTTTATTGGTCACATCGTGTTATGCTAAACTAAGAATACATTTTGCAGTGCACTCTGTTGCATTACTACATTTCGTCACGCCACTAAGTATGCATTAAGTGGGTAAAAACAAAATGGAGAAGAGAACTGCAAAAGTTAGGGAAATGTTTGGGAATTTTTCGGCATTAGGGAGTGGTCGCCCTGCATGAGTAACATATTCATTTAGGTCATCGCCAAGCTGGCCGCTGTTTTGTACCTACTTGGTTTGCATGCTGAAGCTGTCCCTCAGAAATGCTTTCTCTTCGTTGCTTTTCTTTATAATCGACCCCAGCAAAAATTAACGGTTTTGGCCTGCGGTCTTTCTTGTCCCAAGGTGCATGCCACGATGACTGCTCCGGATGATCACCAAACAAACTTTCGTCGATGAAACTTGGCTGACCGCCATGCAGACTGGCGGATCGCGGTCGCGTCCTTGACAATCTCAGAGGTCGAGAAGCGCTGGAATTGGCCGCTTTTGCTTTGTAGTCTGTGCAGTCAAAGATGAATGGTCTTACAGGGCGTTGTTTGGGTTGCCAGGCGGGTGTATCACTCCCAGTAACTGGACCAAACAGAGATTCATCGACGTAGCTGTCACCTGCACTGTGCCACACTGTTCGGCGTCTGCGGCCAGGTGCAGTCGGTGGTCGCTGACCAGATGCACTTGGAGGTCTCTGGCTGGCTTGTTGATGTGCTCCAGTCTCTACTGTAAACTGTTTACTCGTATCACTATATTTCTGAGACAGTGCAGCAGTGTCGTCAGACTGTCTGTTTGATGTGTGTAGTCTGCGAAGTGTCTTTGTAGCACCAAGAGATGACTGACGACCACTGACGATGCTATTTTTGCGTCCAAATTGACCGACGTCATGACATGAACCGTTTGGAGCTTTTGTTTTTTCTGACATGTTTCGGCGACGGTACTATGCTGTTAACACAAAACATGCAGGCTAATAAATTGTAGTATGATATGGAAGTTAAAAGTTGCCGTAATATTTAGCTTGAAGTTCTTAAGTCCCCAGTCTTGGTCTGTACACGTTTCGAAAATCTATATCCAGAATCATGTTCCTGAGTTCGGGGGCCTTTAAGTTTCAGAGTAATAATTTTTACACACAGTTCGGTGCCGGGGAGCTGGCCCATCCTGCGTCGCTCAGATAACTAGATTGTACCAAATTTACTAAAAAGTATTTTTATTTAATAATTTAATATTTTTGATTGTACCTTGTGGGTGATGCATTCAACATCAAACACTGACGTCCTACACGTCACTGCGTATCTGCTTCTTGTCGCGCACACAGTTCACTTTAGCCAGTAAGAGCATTTATAAATTATTCAACGCACGCTATGGCAGAGCGCCACTAAAGATAGCCCATGCGAAAAAGCGTCACGCATATACCTATTTATAGCTCGGTAGCGTCGTATGGTGTCATGGCAACCAGCACCTGTTCCATAGATATGATTAATTTTACAGCGTGTCGGCTTAGCAGCGCAGTGTGTGGTTGTGCCACAACACATTAGGACACTATTTACACCGAGTGACAGAAACGTAGCCGGATATATGAGCGCAATGATAGGTCGTGACTTACTTGGGCTAAAACTAAAATTTCAAAGCTCTCGAATACGAAACCATGCTAATGAGATAGTGAGTATTTAACATCCCGTTCGACACAGTAGCCAATAGGTCATTTCGGGGACGGCCTTTGCAGGCAAAATTGCACATAGGCGGATTTAGGGGGGCCAAAGGGGCCATGCCTCTCAAGATGCCAAAGTCGCCTTTTTTGCCTAGCATGCAGTGCATTTCTCTTGCAGTGCATTTCTGCAGTAAAACTAATAAAATTTATACTCAATGTATCATTTTACGGGGTTTTCATGCCCCAAAAAACTGTTTGCTTCCGGGGCTGCGCCCGGCGACATGCTTCTCCCCAAGAAGTCCACCTTTGTTTTCGGCCACAATTTTCGGCACAAAAATTCGTTTTTTTGTGACTCCAATTTCTGGCTGTGCGTACTTAATAGTAAATAACAATAAACAATAAATAACGCAGGGGGAGTTTAAATCATATAAACCTAATTGAAGCAAACACTACAAGAAAAACCAGGAAAGGTTTTTTTGGAAAATTAGGGGAGTTGAATATTATTATTATTTTGCATATTTCATAATATTTACGATATTGCAACCAGAAGGGTTCTGCGACGCTTAGAATGCCGAAGCTCCGCCCCGGACCCCGCTGGGGAGCTCATGACGCTTCCCAGAGTCCCTAGTCGGCTGGGGAGAGGAGGGATACTCTCGCCCCGTTCTCCTCCCCGTCGACGCCTGCGTCGCCTTACCTTGAGTTTGGGGGATTGCTCCAAGGACTTAGGGGTATAGACGCCCTTGAATAACGCTTTTTATCGCATGAAAGTCAATCTCCATGGCAGTCTTTGTATTACTGCTGTAAACTTGAAATTGTAAGAACTGCTAATTAAACTGTGCATATGTATTGATAATGGCAGTTCTAATCATCTTTCCCCGTTATTCTCCAGACAGTCATCAATCTCATAAGGACAGGGGGCGAGAAAAGAGCCCGATAACAATGCCAGCATTGCGTTCTTTGAGTGTTCAGCATCTAGTCGTCATTAAGCTAATGCAACTGACGTAACAATGCCGTGCTTTTTTTCACTTCAGTCAGAATGACAAAACTTGATGGAAGACAGTGAGACGGCTAAACATGGGAGTAGCCTGTCGTCATCCAACAATCGAAACATCGGATTTTTATTGAAATTTTAATAGGGCTATTATCCACAGTAGCCTATAAAAACTAGTCTCCTGATTAGGCCTATATCATTGCGTATATTCTACAAAATGAATGCATCATGCTATAATTAACGATAAATTAACGACAACTATTCACATGATTTAATCTCATAACTGGATGAAATGAGTTAACAGCGTAAATAAATAAATAAATACTTTACATACACAACATGATAGTGATATATCGGGTGGGCAAAAAAGTGAAATTCTTTACAACTGCGTCTACTATATAATGCCACAAAAGTGCTTAACATCAGTTATTTACGTTTGTGTTTGAACAATTTTAGCATTTGCTCTTGATTATTTACAGTGTAAATGAGTTTATTTATTTTAAAATATTTTTAAAATAATTTTTTGGAACTTAAGTGTTTCTCCACGCGCAGATTACAAATCAAACATCGTTCATCGTTAGTCGATCCAACCGTCGTGACGAAACTACATTCGCATAAAAACAGTTTACATCAGCAGACAAAGAACGGCGTACTTAAAAAATGATATACGAGTAAGCTAAAATTGCAGATAGGCCCTGTGCATCAAACAAGAGAGAAAAGTAAAATGCCTTAGAGTTTCAGTGCTCTATGGCCGAGTTTAAGATTGTCACAAAACCGGAATTATTAGTGAATGTCTATAGCGCTACAGACTTACACAGCATGGCGTAATAAGCAGTACAAAAAAATTTAAAACGCAAAATCTTTTGATGGGAAATTTTAAAAAAACGCTTGTAAACATTGAATAAAAACGTGACGATTTTACTTGACTTATTGACTACTCTCATTTCTTATTCTTAACGATACAAATTTTTCCACACAACACTCATTTATGGTATCAGTAAGACTTGGTAGGCCCCCTACAAATCAAGATAACTAATCAGCAAAACTTCAATTTTTGTACAGTTATTGCAAATTGCCGTCACTCTCTCATTCAGTCATTTTCTCATTCAACATTTATTGAAAGTACGTGTATTACAACAGTACTGTGGGCCCCTATGTAATATAATAGGCCTATACATGTATTATTATTTATAATATGTTAGAGGGATCCCTGCATGTAGGCACTGGTCAGTGAAAGTCGCGAGCGCCGTGCTGACGCCCTTGTCCGTGGCGTACGTGACATGACGCCGACCTCGCCGCCGCTCCCCGGTGACGTCATGAATGTCGTCTGAAGGTCAACCGAGGTCGAGTTGGGTCTGCGGCGCAGTCTGAGCGGGTCGATGATGCGAGCCAGCTTGCTGGGGCGCGATGATGATGCGGTTGCTAGGAGACCGGACGCTGTGGATACAGCGGCAGTGCTGTAGTGCAGCGGCTGACTCTGCGAGAGGTTTGAATGAACCTGGCGCGACGAACACGTCTCCACACTGGCTACCACGTCACCTACAGATCAAGCAAAATCGAGCTGTGGAAATTAACGTTTAAACACGCGATTACTTCGTTAAACACTTTATAATTAAAAATCATTAAATTTTCAATTAAAACCACATCGCTTAGATACCAGCAAACTTTTTGCATTCACGAACGCTGTCCACTGTCCAATAAACGTAAACACACACGGGGGCCTACACGCACAAGCTGGTAGGCAATGCAGACTGCAGACAGACAGCAGGCAGACACTTCCGCAGACGACACGCTGCCTGAATTTAAGGCTCACTATATAGCAGCTGCGATACAGTAGGTACAGGCGGATGAAAACGATGATTATCTAAGCGTTATTTTATCAAAGTTTAACTATAATTTTTCTAATCGTTGTTAGCTCTTAAATAAAATAAACGTTATTTAAAATATGACATTACAATAAACAGTTTACAGTCAAACGTGCAGTAGTAAATACAGAATACAGAACACGAAAGTAGTTTGAAATTAAAATCTAAAACTCGGACTACAGTGTAAAGTGTAACTGATGTTGAAAAAAACGAAAAGAGATAATAATTACATTACCTGACGACAGCGATGCACACTGTTGCTGTATTGGTCGAACCACTGACACTGATGCTGCTGCTACTGCTGCTGCTGCTGATGATGATGATGATGACGTTGGTGGCGGTCTATTATCAACGCGGCGAGCCTTCTTACGAAACAGCGCCAGTGTCGCCGTCCACCTCGACAACTTGCTGTTGGTCGCACTTGTCGATGACGTAGTTGGTGACGTCATTGATGACGGGTACGATATTTCCAACTGCGAAGCGGCCTTGCGACTGACATGGCCGCCGCCACCCTCCAGTGACGTCATTAGGTCACGTGATGCATTGACGTCACTTCCTCCCGCCTGCTGCTGCTGGTCGCCATGACGACGACGTACCAGTTCGGTGTCGTTGTCATGGCAACGTCCGACGACGTCATCGTCGATATCGATGACGTCACTGAGTCGCTTGACCAATCGCTGCAAGGCACTGTTGTTGTGGCGAGATGACGTTGAAGTCCTGTCGGCGGACAACGAACGGCAGTGGGCGGGGCTAATTATCATATTTGGCGGTGGGCGGGGATAACGTTGAGGCGAGTGATCCCGGGAAACACTCGCGCTCATAGTGCCTGACTCGTAGAACGACGACGATGATGTCACCGATGCTATATTCAGAACGTTGCCGCGCGCACGGGTGACGTCACAGGGCCTGGGAAGTGATGACGTGTGTAAGGGGGCGGTGATGGTGGGTGAGGGGGTGACGGTAGTGGCGAGCTGGGGCGTGTAGACGGTGAGATGTATTGGTTCGACGAGTTGTTCATGGAACACGACAACGTCATCATCACCGGCTGCTAGCACGTCAACCTCTGACATCGACCGAGACCTGAATAAAATTAATCAATCTATCTATTTATCAAAGAAACATCTTCATTTATAGCTGGTGCATGTTACAACATAACAAGTCTAAAGTAATTTGAAGCAAAGTGAAATCACTCTTCATTTCTATTCGCCAGGTAGCCAGGGGCGGCGCTAGGTTTTCAGAGCTGAGGGGGTCCAGGTCCAGTGGCTGTCGATTTACTGCAGTAGCCGGTACCCGCACCCCCTCTTTCACCCATCCAAAAAGTTCAAATTTGCGCAAATCTCATGGCTCGTTCTATTGGAGGCTGGGGGTCCGGACCTGAGCCCCCCACCCGCCGCCGCCCCTGTAGGTAGCAGCAACAATTTGCACTTAAGCTACATGTGAAACGAAATGTGATGGGCTTTGTATAATGTACCAGTATTTATTTTAACTTTCCTGATGTATGTTGATCCCAAGAATATTACTGACAAAATTGGATGACATCAGACTGAGCTTGCACAAATGTAATAGGGTGACTTTTGAGACACAGCGTGGTATCGTCTGACCGTCGGAATGCAGCTGGCACAGCAGCAGCGGCAGTGGTTGTGTTTCTGTCACGTCGACGAACCACGTCCTCCGTCTTCTGCGTCGACGATTTAATCTCATCAACGTCTTCCTGCACCGCAGATAACGCACAGATACACAGATAAACTTCAGTCTAAGCTCTACTTGCAACTAGATGCATGCACAACACATCAACGACAAGTCGCAAGTCTACTAGCAAATGCATGGCATCAATCATCGGTACGTTGCAAATTTGTTTTGCTTCGAACAATTTCACGACAAATCAATGTTTTAACGTATCACAGTGAATTCGGCCTGTATGTGCGGTATGCAATTCACAACCAGCAAAATAATGACCAACGCCGTTTTACGAACAGTCTTCAATTAAAAATAGAAAAAAGTCGAGTTTTATAATCAACGAATATACCCTGTGTCCGGCAAAAACCTACACTTTTTCCTGAATGACTTCAACAAATGTAAGCTTATTTTTATAATTTTTGGCATACATTATCACAATGATACGTTTTACTGAAAGCATCTAAAATTTGTCTTTAAAATTTACTTCTCACTAAATATAGCTAATTTAATCGTGACGTCATCGAAAATGCCATTTTTTGCGGACATATGACGTCTAAATGAACCTCTGCAATATGACAACAGAAAAACGATGAAAGAAAATTGCAGTAAAAAAACTTCAGAAATTGTTGACATAAAAATAAATTATTTTTTATTAATTTTTTACCTACTCTTGCTTTTCGCCGTGTTAACGCGTGGCCGTCGAGTGCAATACGGGAACGTCGTTGTGCAGCAGCCGTTATCAGCAGGCAGCGTCATTTCTGCAGCCTGCGTTATTGTCGCGGTATATGCACATTTGTAACAAAGTTGTTGACTCAAAAGTTGGTTGATAGCAAGTTTTGTCACTGTTGATGACAAATAAGGCAGCTACTGGCTACAAAGCCTATTTTTCTGCACTTCTATTTATTTTGGTGTGGCGTAAAGTAAGAATACGAAGAGTGTTTTATTTTACACGGTAAAGTGGGGTCAGTATTTGGGCGAAGTGGAATATTAGTATACTGTCAATTGCATGTTGTTTTTTAATGTTGCCTACAAAAAATTATAAACATATTTTTAATTTTGTTAAAGTTATTAACCGAAACAGTGTTAGCTTTTTTTCACCTCGGATACAATAAAAACTGCTTTTTTGATACCGTCATAATTACGTCAGCTCTACGTAGTGAAATGGCAATATAAAGAGAAAATATTTTAACAGTTAAATAAAGTGAATACTCTGG
>Ga0209671_1003649_pt1 | contig 14910 bp, 6 predicted proteins | sample WorMetHERISLAND2_2_FD_187401 | JGI IMG/M metagenome (GOLD analysis project Ga0209671, IMG submission 187401) | Marine gutless worms symbiont microbial communities from Max Planck institute for Marine Microbiology, Germany - Olavius geniculatus... | ecosystem: Host-associated > Annelida >... | reverse complement strand
TGCGGACGGCATAATACGTAGCCGTTGGCAAGCGTGAATAGAATCTGCTCATGTTGCTACCTAGAAAGTCCTACCGCTCTGATGTGCTTTGATGTGAGACGACTCGTCAGAACTTTTCAGTAGGCCGAACTATGTTGCACATTTTCTACAGCGACGGCTTTCCATAACTTTGAGGTTCCCCCGTTTTCCGGTCCCGCGTTTTCCACCCCTGTGATTTGGTGCCAGGTTTTCCAGTCTCGCGTTTTCAGCGCCCCCACTTTTTATTGGGCCACCCCATACACATCTTCAAACTTCGGCGAATAATGAACTAGTCTTTCAATGCGCTTGTAATTTTTAATTATTTGTGTTTTGCACACGAGTCGATAACGCGACAGTTTGCTGAGCACCTGAACAAGATTAGGCCTGCTGAATCTTAGACACAGTTTCGTCGATGACACTTGATGTTAAAAACATTTTTGTGTTGTTAAATTACATAATAGATTAATGCGAACAATTGATATGGTAACTAGCTTGTCAAGACTATAGTTACGTCTTTAAACCTCCGTTGCTATAACATTAGCCTATGCATGTACGTTTAATATTAACCGGTTTCTGTAAAATAATGTAGCTTACACAAAAATGTTAAATTTATGCGAACGCCTGAACACCGAATTGCTCAATTCTACGTTCCGGCTCTTCTTAAGCAAATGAATTTTTATAATTATGTAGTTTGTAGAATCAACGAAAAACAAGTTTGTATTCAATTAGATGTGGCCAAACCGCTGCAGATAGCCACGCGGTTACTATTTCCAGCCTATAGAAACTTACCAATGCTCTATGCAACGTTATTATTGTTGACCTAGCTCCTACCGTTTAGCCACCATACAAAACGTTACAGACGACGACAAATAGACGGACGACATGTTGTACCATAAGCGCGACCGTTAGTGCGGTCGGCTAAAAATAATGTCGTACCTTATTAATCACTTAAAAGCAATAAAAGCAAAACGTTTAAAAACAGTTTTGTTTATTGTCACATTTTGCATTATGTGCTGTTTTGTAGTCTACTAGTCTTTCTTTTGTCACGCGCCTTGTAGCCTAATTTTGTCGAAAATGCGCCGATGGCACCGTTCACGTTTATTTATCGGTCACAGTGCAATATAGGCGCCAGCAGAATGTATTGGAAAGGGCAAAGTTTTAAACGATTACTCTTAACATTTAGTATCTATTTGGAGCTATACTTAACTATATCATTCACACGATTATGCTGCGCATTTATGGACACTTATCGTGTCTGTGTGGCAGCCAGTTCGGATAAAGCGTAGCGCTCTATAGCATATATTTAGCCTGTGCTATTTTTGTCTTATCGTGGAAAGTGGCCCAACTGTTCTTACCATGTTGGCACACATGTAAAACAGTTTTCCCCACAAGTTATCTTATAAAAATTGAATGGATAAGTTAGGAAAATTTTTAATACGGCGTAAATATTTTTTACTCGACGTACGTTGAATGGCGTTGTTTCTGCTTGCAATGAACATAACGTTATTTAATAAATGCCTGTAAACGGATAAACTAAAGGCGATCACTGAAATCAAACCAACAACGGCGTAGCTTCATAAACTTGAGCCGCTGAGTGGAATAAACCACCGTCTGTAGTGGGATAAGTTTGTACTGCATACCCACTTGCCCACTCATTATACTAGCCTACCACCACACTAAACCCAGTTAACGTAAAGGGAACGCGCGACAGCGGTGCATGATGAAGGCCCTCTGCGAACTAATCTAAGCTCACCAATGATGACAATGAAGGCTGCTATCTATTTTCTTCGTCGGATTTTGCGTCCTTTTTGAGTTTTTGGAAATGCTTTACTGATCCTAAAACTAGAGTCTTCCAGGCAGCCGACAATAAAGATTTGGTAATCCTTGCTTGCACCGTTTTTGACCGATCCACCCGTGTGACGGTCGGACAGACGGACAGACAGAATTGCGATGGGAAAGACGCGCTATAGCAGTACCTGCTGTCGCACGTAAAAAGTAGCCAGTCAATTCACCACAGCTAATTTGCGGTCGTAACCTCTAGACCTACACATGAAGGACAAGAGCAGACCATGAATTGAAGACAATAATCAGATTAGAATTGTAGGCCTACTACGCCTCCCACGTGACGGTCAGCATACGCTGCTATTGGCTAAGCGTCAAGGTCGAACATCTGACTTGATCAATGGCCAGAAAATTCGGTTGGCGATTGATCATTACTGGTCGAAAATCGACGATGAGGCTGAGCTTATGCTGCTCGTCATCGGCCACTGATCAGTGTGATTTAAGCTGTGATTTATTAAGTTAATTTAGTTTTATTCGTACATAGTTGCAGTTTAAGAATTATTTTTTGTTTCAGTTCTAGTTTCGTTTTAGTCAGTGCAAGTTGATTTGTAGAAAAAAAGTGGCGGTATGCTAATCAAATGCTAATCAAGACTGCAAAGGCGCCGAAGTGGAAAAGATTATTTCTTTCAATCTTTCACCAGTCGTCTGTGTAAGCGTCGTAAGCTTTCCTAACGGGGCCGCCGGGGCGAAGCGCTGGCCGAAAATGAGTTTGGTTATTTGTGATATTAAAAACGCATCTGGTTTATAAGCTGCATATCGAATCGCCATCGTGACAACAAGAAATGCAGCCTCTACGGAGTATTTCTACCGCCTTTATAATAAGTAGCCTACCGGTACGCCATAGGCCTACAAGCCAGTACTAGCAAAAATTAAGCCGTAATTTAAGTAGTAATTATTTTCAGTTTTCGTTACGGTAAATCCAATTCATTATTGGCAATTTTTGCATGCGTTTTTGCCAACGAAAGTCACACTGAAGCCGCGTGTCCACAGCCCGGTCATTGAGTAATCTATGAACGAGATATCGATGCTGACGTATTGGCAAAGCTTATAGTCGGCACAGATTATATGATTCGTGCCGAAATTTTGGTCCTGTTTTCTGCCAAAACTTGATTTCTTTGAAATTAAATAATTGCGGAGTATTTTTGACAACATATTGCCGATTATTACCGTTTTTAACTTTGATACGTTTTTGCGACATATATACCGTGTTATGGTCTTTCCGGCCATCTGTCTGACTGTCTGTCTGTCTGTCTGTCACACTAGCGAACCCGCAAAACAGTTATACCCCCGTTACCTCGTTTACACGATAAAGCAAACATGAAGCAAACGTATTCAAAATACAAGTGCACGACGTGTGCTTTAAGTTTGCTTCATCGTGTAACACCCTATTAGTTGGACGAAATAAGATGCTTGTATTTTGGCATGTAGATTCACGTAGGTTCCAGTAAAATTTCTGGTTATCGGATGGTTGGAGTATCTTTGTGCAGTCAAAATTTGCGCTAAAATTTGGAGCAAAACCAAGCAGGCGACCAGCAGGTCCAACTAGCTGGCTTCTGACGTATTTTTGAGTTATGACGACTATTTTTGTCATTATCAAAGGTTCAAGTCAAGTGAGCTAAACTAAGAAGCCAAGTGCGCTAAAATTAATGCCACGACGTTAAATTTCATCCACGAGTTGCTGCAAGTTGACTTCAAAGCTGCTAATCACGGCTTTGGCATCTGATACAATGGATTTAGTTGATCGATGTACAAAGACTTAACCGAAGCGTATTAGCAACGTCTCGAAGCTGGAAAATACTAATAATTTATTTTATCACGTATTGTGCTTGGTCTGCTTTCCCAGGTAGTGCAAAAACAGACGTTGGGTGAGGTAAAAACTAAAACACTTATTTAATAGCCAGTTGTTAATTGTGTCAGAAATATGTCTGCCAAATATTATCTGCTAATCTTTATTCAAGAACGATCGATAATGTTGGGGATGATTTTTCAGGTTCTCTGTTTATTTTAACACATATTTTGCTTAATCTGCTTTCCCTAGGTAGTGCAGAAGCATACATTGGTGAAATAAAAACTGAACGGTTATTTAATGGCAAGTTGTGTCAGAAATATTTATACCAAAAAGTATTCAAATCTGATAATTGGTTTTCAAGTTACAGTCGAAAATGTCGGGGATGTTTTTTGAAACAGAGTGTAGACATGCAGGTACATTCAGGTGAGCCTCTAATATACCTGTACAACAATCGATAGACAACAGGTAATTCTTTTCGGTATTGATGACGATGGTAAACAACTCTCAGCCACTGCGATGCTTTTATCAAACCGTACGAACAGAACAGAACTGCTGACTTAAACTCTTCTGTACTCGCTTTAAAATGATAATGTTTGCATGCTTACATACTTTCGGTAACTTCAAAGTCGGCTGTTCTCAAGAAAAAAAAATTAAAAAGCTGTTATATTACGCGTATCTACACAAAATTATGAAAGCGAAAACATTTTTACTTCTATGTTTGTGTGTTTTCGAAACATTTTACTTTTTGACCGAACGCAAATTTTACGTCAAATTTTTAGCTACAGTTGATCAGTCAATCAATTATTACGCCGAATGTTGGGCAAAACGATTCTTCGAAAGCTCGCGACAGTCACGTGCGACTACTGACGTCAAAAATATGAAACGAAATTTCATGGTAGCTTGCACATTTTAATCTCTTTGTGTTAATCGTTAGCTGCAGAAGAGTGATCGGCAAATTTCCGCAAGATTTGGTGATCGTGAGAAAGAAGAGAGTGTTCAGATCTAGTTCTAAAAAGTTAGGATTAACAACGCCTAAAATTTTGTGACGTGGGACTAAATTTTGCTTAAATTTAGCATTTTTTTCGCTTTGTCTTAAAAACGTAATATGTACGGAAATACAATAAAAATTTTAAATCATTAGTATCAATTAAAAATTACTATAAATTTATAACAAATTGTTCAACGATTAAAACAATGAGCCTATATTGTAAAAACACTATAAAAATTATCAAACAGTATTGCAAACAAGAGAACTAGAAAGTTTATCAGTAAGTAAGCAAATAAAAAGTGCAAGCTTTGTCTGTACATAGATTTTAGCAAAATAAAAGCGGCACTCGCAGTCAGTAGCGTCGTAGCACGGGCTGAGCAGGAGCAACTGCCCCTTCCCATTTTTGTCGCATGTCAAAAAATTTTCTTTGAAAAAATACAAAAATGAGCTGAAAGTACCCAATTTTGAAAAATTTGGGAGTATAAATTAGAATTTTGAGCACCCGTATTTTCTCCGTCTAGAATTTGCCGCGGACTGTCGGAAAATTACTAATTCTTGTTGCCCTGACGTTCTTAACCCACTCGAGCCACGACACCGGCGCAGCTACTGGCAGCAGCTGTCCGTGATTGACTGCAGGCAGTGCGCGCCTGTGTTGTGTGGTGACCGATGAGTGAGTGACAGGTTTGCTTCATTCTAGGAGCACGACGCATCTAATGCAGCAGTATAGCTCGCCGGCCGGCGCTCTGATATTGCGTTGTAATTCGTGCTAAATCAGTCGCGCCGGGCGCACTCCGTCGTGGTACACGCGGACAGCTGCAGATGCTGTATCATCGAACTCGCGCCGATCGCTCGCAGGAACTGCTTGGTGATTCGGGGATCACAGCATCTTTCCATGGACGCTGACTGACAACAGAATAATATTTACATGTAGGCTAGGTCTACCGGCTTTCACAGTTTTCAGCTTTGTTTACATATTTACTATTTTCTTCGTTGTTTTCAACGTTTACGTCTGATTTTATTTGGTTATCTTGTTTAAACACCAGTGTTAACTTCATACTGCGAAACCAGTTTTTTACATTGCCACAAAACGTTTCTTGGCGGGCAAAAACCAGTGAGAAAGCTTACAGCGTTCTTCCGAGCCCATTAGTTGGATTTTGAAGAAACAGGAAAGGTGAGGTAAAGGATGTGATTTGTATAGCGCATCGGTGCGTATACACACCTCTAATGCGCTTTTCGTCACTAGCCAGAGCCGTCGATCGCACAGCCGCCGCGTGCAGCCTGCAAACACAGGGTGGCGCACCGGCCGGCCAGGCAGCCCAGTCAGCTGTACAAAGGTCCCCACCTTCCGTAACCCATATAATGGGTTACGGAACTCATTTAACCGACCCCGGAGGGATGGCAGGCTGAGTTGGCCTTGTTGGTTGACTGATAGCGGACGCCGTACCCACAAAGTGGTCAAGCAGACATCCATCAGTATAGCACAGGATAAGGAAAGTCCGCCGGCCAGGACCGACGTTCTAACCACTATGCTACGCCAGTAACGCCACCAACTGGGAAAGGGATAAAATTTAAAGAGAGAAGCGATAGGATTGAGACAGAAGTGAAAGAAAAGACTGAGGAAGCAAGACATAGTGAACTATGTTTTTTGCATTTACCCCCGGCATTCATCCCCCTTGATGAAACAGGCAAACGAGTTGAGTGAGCGTCATTTGCATAAAGTTGTACACTATTGCTTTTTGAAACACCAAAATTAAATCTAATGTATCATTTTACAAAAACTTCAGCTTTTGTGGATTTTGCTCGTAGACCCCTTACCCTCGTTCTATCAATTCTAAGTACATTTCTGATTTTATGGATCATATATAGTATTATCCATATCTTACTACGCCGTAAAGTGATCGGATGTCGTTCCGACTGGCTGCATCCTGTGCTTCTATACACTTGGACTTTATCCAGTCCTTTTTGTCCTGTTTGCAGCTTTTCGTCACCTCGTTGTCAAGTTTTCGATAGTTGACAGCTTCAGCCTGTGCTGTGGCTCTTGTAAATGCCTGATCTTTTCTCTTCTTTGCCTCCTTCCTGTCATCGATAAGGTTTTAGGTTCTGTCTGATATTCAGCGCTCTCTATTTATGGATAATAGACTTATTTAATAAGTTACCACTTACGTCGTTTTGACACGGAATAGCCTATTTTATGCGGTTGATGCTACAGGAGAAACAAGTCACTGATTCTCTCAATCGTTCGTTCCAATAGTCTTGATTTCCCATCCCGTCACAGTTGGGTGTTTCCAGGCTAATCCACATTAGTCGTCCCTTGCACGGTCAGTTCCCGGTACGTCATGTCAAGATGTGCGCTAACGACAGCTCCATTTCCACGTTTCCAGTAAAGTAAGTAAGGAAAATTGTAATTAATGTAGCATATAGCGTTAAAATTATTAACCTCTAATGCTCCATTTCCACGTCCTGTCACGCGTGTCAACCGCTTCGCCATTGCCCACTAGTCAGCTCATGCCGCAAACCACTGTGCACGCCCGTGCCGGTGTCATGTGTGTGTAATTTTCGGCCATAAAATCGACATTAAACCGCCTCTCTCATCTCTACCCCACGCAAAGCCAACTACCGTACGCGCCACCGTTATTGATTACGTATTGATTGGTCATTGTCACTGATCAATGGATTGGTGGAAGTGATCGTTATTGATTACGCGTCGATGCAATCTGGCTGTCATCGCAGCGTCCTAAACTGCTTCTTCACTCGCACGAAAAACCGAAGTAGATCTATTAGAGCTGCGGTTCGCAAACGTAACTCGATACGATTTGTCAAGTTGAAACAGATAATAAAGTGTCAAAGGGCATTGCATTATTTCCAACTACGGCCGAGTTATTGGATTTTTTTGCTTGTCGTAACCATATCGTCATTTCTCACGTTTACATGCAACAGAATGTGCGCATAACGAAAAGTGCATGATGTTTGCGCTGCAGAAAGCAAGGGAATGGCATTATGCCGCATGAAATTTCTTTAGATGAAACGGGTCATTATTATATGGAAAATTTTCGCGTTAAAATTCTAAGCCGGCTGTTTCTCAGAAAATGGCAAGCAACTTTGGAAGGCACTTTTTTATGCCGGTGTTCTTTCATTTATCCTAATTCCATTCTACATAATAGAATTTCGCTACTAATATTTTGTCTATATTGTTTTGCTTGCGCTTACATTTACGGATAGGTATAATGTTAGAGATAGCGTTATGGGTTAGGGTTTGGATTAGCATTAGGGTAAGGGTTAGGGATGAGGCGAAATGAGACTAATCTCTTTTCGACGCACGCTGTCGATTAGCTGAATTCAACGCGCGGTTCGTGCGCCAATGCACGCGTCGCTTTCAATCACGACCGTACGTCAGTCATGTAGTCCTTATTTTCGTTACTCAAACTCAGACCCGTACCCACTGGATTCGTGCAATAATTCGTAAGTAAAATGTTTCGTCATTTTTTGTTTCCCTTTTTTAATTTGTTAGTCAAAAACTGTAGAATATTGTATCTATGTTTTGCACATTTTCGTTCGCAGTACACAGTCATGTAGTAATTGATTACAGCAGTGGACTCGAGTGAGTCCTTATTTTTTCGTGACTCGGAATCGAACTCAGAAAACCCGACTACATCATTGCGGCCGTACGTCAGTCATTCTGACACTAGTCTGCAGCGCAGCAGCGCGTTAGTCCATCGCATCATCCACACGACCTGCAGCCCACTGCGCTCTAATCATACCACGGACGTAGTCTATCTACTACGCGCGTATACGGACAACAGTAACGGTTAATACCGATGAATGTACAAAACACAAGTTTATACACTTGTTAACTGTAACATTTAAGGACTTGCACATCGAAAACAGCAAAAATTACAAAAGGTGACATTGCTCGCATCACACTGACTGTGTGTCAATGTGCTGCTGAATAATATCACCTTTTGTAATTTTTGCTGATATTGTTCTTTATGTAACTTTATAAATTAAACAGTCTTTTAAATATGTTTTTTTTTCACAAATAAACACGGCCTAGAATCTGGGTACGGTGGTCACTATCAGGTTGCAGCTGCAATTGCCCCAGACTCGTACAAGGTGTCTGTCTGTTTTATCAATGCGTCCTCTGGCGTACAACGCCAGTTACTGTTATCTCTGCTCGTCAGATTCGGGTCAGTGGCCTCGCCGGCCGGCTGCCAACAGCGTATTAAAAAGCGATGCGGTGACGTCACAGTGACGTCACGATGACGTCACAGCCAGTGCTCGACAGAGCGACTAAACGCGATCTGACAGCACGCAGCTGCTACGACAACACTGTCAAACGTCGATATATGTAGGCTAAGCCTACAAGTCGCCGACATCATTCACGGTGTTTCATAAAAATGGACCCCTTTTTACTCCTCGCGCGCGACGGTGTAATATTGAGGACCGACCGACCAATGACCGACCTCTGCTCCTGAAAGAACTTCAAACGGTTCTATCTCCATAACGGTGCTAGATAGACACATGGTCACTACGGACCACCTATAGAAAGTCGACCCCCGGGAGTCGAATGGTCACGTGACCGATGACGTCACGTGACCCCAAAAGGTCAAGGTCGTGACCCGTTATCTTTGAGGCGCCATAATTTGCCCGTAACGATGCCAGATAAACGCATGCGTTGAGGTATAACAACACAAATGGGAACTAGCGTCATGGACCATTTTTAGAAACTTTTTCCTCTCAGTTTCTAAAATTGGGCAATATTTTATGAACTTAAGGAGACCATTTCCAATAACGACCTCAACTCCAGTCACTATTAGTGTAATATTAAACGGGTCTCAATTAGACACCGGGTCTCTTATACAAGCCGAAAGAAACGAAAAATTTTTTTAAAAGAATACAAAAAAAATCATGCGCGCGAGGAGTACATTAGATTGGTCACAATCTAATAATATTTCTTGTCTTTCTTTTATAATTCACTCAAATGATGATCAATTTACACGAAATTTTTACCAGTTGTAGCTGACCGAATAGTAATTCAAAATATATTAACAAAATATGTTTGTTGATTGAATATTTCTGCTAGTCGTTACGTAACGCTGACGTCATAATGTGGCGTGAGTACAAGCTGCTTGTCTCAATGGTGTGTTAGTTGCTACCCTGCTGATGACAAAATCTTAAAGTTTTACAGTTGCAGCCACAAAAAATGCGCAAAGCAATCGCATTTATGTGTCCATGCGGATAGTTTGACTTTTGCATGTTCGAGCAAGACAGTGCATCAGCACACCGAGCTTACGAGATGGTTGAGTTTCTGGCTCGAAAAACATCTGACTTTACCGACCGTGTTGCTTAGTGCTAACATGATGAACATTTTTTCATCAGCGAACCAGACTAAGTTCACCATCGAAGCAGGGTGGCAATTGACAGCACCAGTTGAGACAAGCATGCTTGTACTCACGACATATTATGTCAGCGTTACGGGATGCAGACGACAAACATTGTAAATACACTGTGTTCGGAAAAAAGTAACCCCTTAGACATTGTACAATAGAAATGTCAAATCTGAACAAATCTGGATATATTTTCGTACATTTAATCTCAAATAAATTGCTATTATAATCATAAAATTTTGTCGCAAAATATTATATCTGAGCCAAGTTATGAATTGTTGAATATCGATAACAAAATATCTCCGTTATCCATATGGCGTTATACAAGTAAACCCCTCTGTTACTGTACATATGCTTAACTCCAACAAACGACAACTGATTCTAACAAAATTTCACATCAACAATGCATCATTTATTTGCACTCAAATTGTTAAATTTTAGTTAAATCTTCCAAGGCGAACACTAGTTACAGCACCTTTTGTGAAGTTCACCCCAAAACACTTTAGTTTCAGGTATTTGTGTCTAACGTTATCCACAAAGACCTGAAACTGAAGTGTTTTGGGGTGACCTCACAAAAGCCGCTGTATCTATTGTTTGCTTGGGCAGATTTAACTGAAATTTGGCAGTTTGATTGCCAAAAATGGTGCATTGTTGATGTAAAATTTTGTTAGAATCGGCTGTTGTTTGTTGGAGTTACGCAAATGCACATTAACAGAATGGTATACTTTGTAACGCCATGTTGGGAACGGAGATATTTTGCTATCGATATTCAACAATTAATAACTCTAATAAGACAATTTGTAACGAAATTTGATGATCGCTTTATCAATTTGTTAGGGATTAAGTGCATAAAACGTTATTTAAATTCGTTTAGAGTTGACATTTTTTTTGTACGATGTCTAAGGTGTTAGTTTTTACTACTGTTGCATTAATCAACAGCCATAATTTAAAAAAAATATTTTGAATGAGCATTTCTTCAGCTACAACTAGTAAAAATTTCGTGTAAATTGATTGTCATTTGAGTGAATTATGAAAGAAAGAAAAGGGGTCTATTTTTTAAACGAAACATCGTTTATTTTTGGCTTTATCTGTATAAACTGTGTCTTTTCACTTTCTGAAGTCAGAATCGGCACGCCCATTACTCTGGATGTTTTAGTATGCTTTTTGTCTACTAGTTTGGCGTTTGTGCAAAGCAGACAGAGACAAATAGAGCGGCAAGCAAATGCCGTCTGCTATCAGAAGTGACGTCATCACAGAGTCTGCGAACATTTAAGGGAGCGTACGGAGTGACAGATCTAAACTGAACTGTAATGAAACGAAACGAAATCAAAAATAAACGGAACTGAAAGCGGCATCGCGCAGCTTTCAGTTCATTTAAGTTCGGTTACATCGCTTTGTGCGCTGCTTAAGACTGAACTTGAGACTCATCTGTTTTTCCGTCTCTTTCACATAACTAGCTGTAAGATGACTGCAGTGTCAATGGCATTTTTTTTACTTTAAACTGTATTGTATTGTAATTGTTAACAGCGGCAGATGGAAAACTAAGTACTGGCAATGAGTCTACAGAGTGGCGCCGCGGTGCGGCGACGACTGTAACTACGGAGGCCAATATAAATCATTATAGGCGCGAGTATTGGCCAGAAGGCGATCGACGACGTCCGAGTATTGTGATGCATTACTGTGCTATGTAGCATCAATCTTATAGATGAGCCGAGCTGCTGAACAGTGATGGACAAAACTTAGGCCTAACTAAGAAGTTGTTAACTCCTAATAGTTTGATTAATTTATTTTAGTCAGATCAACAATAAGCTTAGTTTAATTAAAATAAAATGACTGAGTCAAGACTATAGTTTACTTATTACTTTTAGTTAGCAACTAAACAAATTAATTTTAGAAAAAAAATAGATTGGTTGTACAATTTTGGACATTTTGATTGGCACAAAAATGAATAGACATTAATTCATAACTTAAGACAGTGACTTTTTTGCATGCATTTTACTTTTCTTTCTCAATTGACACTTTACTTATAGCCAATATCAACAGTAGATGACGAAAAATTTGAATGCGTTGTCGCATTTGTCGACAATGTTGCACCAATTCACCCCTCCTCTTAAAAAATAGCTGCAAATAAGTCGGAAAAAGTTCAAATAAAAATTATTAGTTTAGATAAGTGCATTTACTAAATAGTTGACAACTAATAGTTTAATTAATTTTTCAGTTGGTTGCCCATCACTGTTACTGAGACTGAGGCATTGATGCGCACAATATCGGCACGGTAACAGACGACAGACAGACAGACAGCCGGACGGACGGACGGAGGGACCGACGGACGGGCGGACACAAGCGATGCCTCTAATGCGGCGATGAGCCACACACGTCAGTGGGGTCCCACTGCTAGTGGCCTCTAGGGGATCCACTTAATACGTGGGATCGCTTCTGCCTCCTTCTGTGTTGATTTACATCAGTGGTTTAGCCAGTAGGCCTATGAGTTTTTGCGGAAACAGATCTCAGAGCTACAGAGCGTCACCTGCCAAGTGAGATTACACAGTGTTACCTGCCACCCGACACAGGTGAACGCGCCCTGCCTTAACCCCGACCGTGCCGGAGCCTTCAACAAGTCGGCACGTATCCGGAAGAAGAAGAGAGGTTGGTACTCGATTTACTTATCCTGGAGGGATAGAAGGCTGATATGCCCTAAGACATGCGTAAACGTCTTATCGAACTTTCTATGCTTCCGCCGTCGAGAAAAAAGAAACCCGAATTTTTAGCCCAAGAACGAAAGCTTCACACTCCGTTTTTCGTTTTTGTTGAATGAATAACGTAATGACAAAGCTCACAAATCACAATTGCTATAAAAATGTAAAATTAAACGTTATTTGTGTTAGAAATTGCCCAACAAACCAAAAAAAAACCTAAACATAACATTTAGACTGTTGCCGGTGTAAGGGTTTTTTAAACCTAAGAACTTATTTTTTCGAACCAGAGATCTGCAGCGCTGGATTGCGCCCCGGGCTCGGCACTCGGCAGCGTTTGTTTGTCCGGCAGGAAAAAAGGAAGCATCGGCAGGAACCTCTCTGAGCAATGGCTCGATGTGATCGACTGTCAATCACTCACCGCTAGGTGGCCTACCGATCACTCGTCTATCCATCGTTCTTCTCTTCGAACGGAACTGAAGTGTCTCGAAACGTGTACAGAGAACGTCAGGAAATGTGTGCTTGGTGCCGATCATGCGTATGGACACTGATTGAGGAGGTAAACTTTCTTTCGCTAGACTCAAGTCTAAACCGACTTGAAGTCTTAGCGAAACTTGATCTCACCCACTGTAGGTACGATCACTCGTTCATCCATCGCTCTTGTCTTCTGTTCCAACGCAGTCATGACCGCATGCGACACCATGGCACATACTGGCTTGAGCCGTTTTAAGACACATAACCAATTTTAAGATAAGTACTAACAGAAACAGGGCTTGCAGCCTGCTGGAAGATTAAAAAAAGATGTGAAGCGTGGCGAGTCCCCTAGTCTCCTGAAAGTTCCCTTCTATAGCAAAAGTTGCGACAAGGACTTATTATTTTTCAAATAAGTTATATTCTTAATATTTATCATAGCCGGGATCGTAATGTGAGCTCAACGGCACGCCGAATAAAACCACAGCTTTACGGACCGAAAAAACAGCAATCCTAATATGATAAAAATATTTTAACAAGTAACAGAAGTAACTCGTTATTATGCGAAATCACCGATCGGTGCTGCTGCCCCTGGTGAATCGTAAGTATGCAAGTGCGAGTTCTGGCCGATGGTTCAAACCCCGAAATCTGTCTTAATCTCTTAATGTCTTAATTGTCGAAATCTGTCGTTAAGTGCCAGGGACGCCATAACTCAGTGATTCACTCGATCCCGCAAATGTACCTGCGACTAAACCTGTCGGACGGCTTAAACAGTGTGCATAAATGTGACAGACAACAGACCCCACTAATGAAAAATGGGTAGCAATAGGAGAAATCGCTTGCACTAAAGCGATTTCGTTTAAAAATGCCTCATCAAATCTTTTCTCTGGGGAGGGAACCACAGTCAAAACATTATGCACTGTACAAAGATCACTATAGAAGTGAAGATAATCGTCAAGAAGTTACGACTTTGGTTTACGCCTACAAAATCTCTCATCATTCTCGGCCAATGGTCGCAGTCTTCGTCCCCATAGACCGCGGTTCAACCGAATGAAACTAGCGAAAATTATTACTCGCATATTTCCTTTGATCCTTATACCAAAATACACTCTCCTATGTGACGAAACCGTAAAATCACAGCGATAAAATATGTAAACTTGTTATTTTCTGGTGGCATTATTCGTTCCCGTAGACCGCGGTTCAACTTATCACTACGGGTAAATATTAATACCTCGTTATTTATTTTTAAACCAAAATTACACTTTCCAAATGTGATGAAAACGGGAGATCAATATGACAAAATAGTGTAGGCTAAATTACTACTGGTGGCATTACTCGTCGCCGTTGATCGCGGTTCAACGGTGGACATCACCCGTAGGGTCGTCAACATGCCTGGAGGAGCTCCTGGGACCAATCTGTCCAATCCGTGCTCGTTACCCATTTGTTAACCTGTCCCCGGTGACCGCCTTACCGGCTATCGCTCTGCCTCCGTCTGTCCGTCCGTCCGTCCGTCTGTCCGCCTGACATATTATCACAGGCTGCGCGGTAGCGCCAGCCCTGTTGTAAAGGTGACCAGCCATTTCAATGGGAAACTCCAGAATTTGACCCCTCGTATTTCCCAAACCCCTTAATTTTTCCTCACCAAAATTTGCACAAATGATTACGTCCAGCATATCTCCTGACGTGCAAAATTTGGTGAAAATCCCTTTACGGGGGGCTTCCTTA
>Ga0209671_1003648_pt1 | contig 14912 bp, 2 predicted proteins | sample WorMetHERISLAND2_2_FD_187401 | JGI IMG/M metagenome (GOLD analysis project Ga0209671, IMG submission 187401) | Marine gutless worms symbiont microbial communities from Max Planck institute for Marine Microbiology, Germany - Olavius geniculatus... | ecosystem: Host-associated > Annelida >... | reverse complement strand
TACCAGATGTAGCTGAAAAAATGCTAATTCAAAATATATGGACAAAATATGGCTGTTAGTTAAATATTCTTTGAGAAGTTAAAGTATAAATAACTATAATTTCACCAAATGCTTTGTCTCTGATGTTTTAATAACGTGACATTTGTAAAAATTCTACATCTGCTTAGCATCTTCCACAAGGACAAACCCATAGCACATGGCCTAAGCTGTAGTGTCGCAGGTAAAGTAATAAGAATTGTTCCATTGATTTGAATATTTTTCTGAACTAATTAAACAATACCGTAGTGCTGCAGCATCATAAGATTCCTACTAGAGGACCCCATTTAACCTGTTAACCACAGAGTGCGCTGGTTAAAAAACTGAAATTAGAACAATTAGGTATATGCAAGGAGGAACGAACTTTCTGAAGATCTCAGATCTGTCACCTACACAGCATCTGAAGGTCTGAGGACATACGAGCATACGTATTTGTAAAATTCTATTTTTAATTAGCTTCCTTCTTTGTTAAGTTTTTTGGCTATGTTTGACTTAAGCTGTGCAATGGCCTGATTTTTTTGCTGTATATCGGCGCACTGTAAGTATGTGACGATAGGCTATGGTGATTGGTCACGTGCAGGACGTCGAGCGCCTCAGAAGGGCCCGGGGTAAACATTCTCGCGGGGCCCGTCTGGGGAAAAATTTTTGAATTTTGCTCCTTCCAATGGTGCATTCTGGTGTACAGTAGGCTGCTATATATTTTGAGCGACGGCGGGGCCCCCTAAACGTCGCGGGCCCGGGGCCCGGGTTAAACTCCCCCCTCTCGACGCGCCTGATATGGTGATGATTTCAGCGGTTACATCGAACTGGTCATGCATTCCATACAGTCACAGGATGAATACTCAGGGTAATGCGTGCACGTTATTGTTGCTAATAGGCGTATCCGGTGAAATTTGTCGTGACTAGCCAACATTTCAGTAGGCTTAAACCGACTGAGCTAGACGAGTTTTGAGTAGTGTGCGTCTGTCTGATACTAAGCACTGCTTGGCCTTTATGTCCTTGAAATCAGGGGAGGGGTAGCAACTGGGGGTATATCGGTTTATACACCGTGTCCGAAAAACTGCATGCGCTACTCAGTATGAATTCATTGTTGCAATCGGTCAAACTGCGACTTCAGCATTTCACAAGGTATTGTAGCAACAGTATTTAGGTGACGCCTAAGCTTAGCCCTAGCTCTGATCCCTCTTATCAGGGTTATGCCTATGGATTGCCTATGGATCCTGCTGGGGGTTCGGTACGTCTTCAGGCTCTGCCGTAAGCTCCCCACTATGTCTTAAGGAAAGACGTTGAGAGTCGTTGTCGTCATAACTCGGTGTATGAGTGAAATTTTTGTCGTGTATTCGCCGCCAGAAATGATAATGTTTAACACCTTTGGCTGCAGATGAAGGCTGATACAGAATAACCAAAACGCTACAGAATACAGTAAGCAGAGGCGTATATGCTACAGAATACATTGCAGTTGGTCGTCAGAAGCGGTATAGGCCTACGTAACTTCGTGGGCGGGCCGACTCAAATGCGTGCGTTCTTAATGACGTAAACAGTCGGCGCTGCAACAACTGAGCTTGCTGGAGTTCGCATTTTCTCCAAACCAACCAAGCATTAAAACCAATCGGAGTAAACTTCCTCGGTACGGTGGGGTCATGCACTGTGCTGACTGGTTGCAGAATGAAGCTGTAGGCCTAGTTCTTCTACGGAACTATACCACCTGTTGCTACGTTGCTTATTCCAGCTGTCCGTCGCTGGTTTGACTACCTAAGCAGCTGTTGTTCGATTCCATGCAACCGCCGGACTATGATCATATTAGTAAACTTACTGATAAGAGTTAGCGTTAATGCTACGTAGGCCTACTGCAGAAACAAAGTCACAGCAGTACACTGCTGTAGCTTGTACGTCTGTTTCTTTTTTAAGCGGATAATAAGACTGCAATATAACACTCCCAAAACACACTTTTTTTGTCTTTTTATGTAGGCTTAGGCCTGCCTACATGTATAGCATGTATGTTACAACACCATAAGTGCGTCAGTAGGCAAATACAATATTTCATTTTGCGGGTTAGTGTATGCCTACTTCATAGACTGGCGTACGTTAGTGATATTAAGCAGCCAAACGTTTTAATAACTTATCGTCACGTGGGCCCATAGCTACAAAATAAAATTATTAATACAGTTGCTTTTATTGTGAACGCTATCTCAAGTTCTTTGCAAGGTTTGCAGCACTGTATATTTACATTAGGCCTAACTGCTATTAACAAACATAAGCTCGATTAGAAACAGTAATTACTATTGCAATTGCAAAATATTACAATGCTCAATAAACACACCATTCTGAAAAATGCTAAACATGCATTTAATTTGCTTTAGTCGTTTTATTTGGCTGTGTTCGCCGAACGGCGTTCGTCAGCTTCGACGAAAGAAGTTTGTGAAAGGTCGACGGCGGCTTCTTGGACTGCGACGACGAACCGTGAGTTGACTTTGAGGAGGTCGACAGTTTGGACTCGGCACTGGGGGACTTTACTTCGGGTTGAACAGTCCATGGCGACTGCGGCGGCGAGTTCTGCAAACCGGACTTGTCCAGACTCTGCGACACAGGAGCTTCGTTATGCCCAGCAGTCAGTCTCACGCTAGATGACAGGCTGACAGCAGTCGACACAGCGTCAGTGAAGACTGGATCGTGATTGACGGAAACTGACTGCGTCGAAGACATCGCGGCAGCACGTTCGTTGTCAACGTCCGTCTCGGACGCCAGTCGACGTCTTCGGTTGTCGTCATCCAGTCGAGAGGCGAGTAGGGCCAGTGCTCGTCGACAGCCTACCGCAGTTCCCGGCTCACGATCAACCCTGCGATGGGACAGAGTCTCGCGAGTACTGGCCTCGATGTGGTCGCCGTGCGAGACGGTCGACTGCGACGCCGCAGTCTGACGGTAGACGACCGAGAAGTTCGTCCTGACTCGACGCATAGTTGACGTTACAGGAAGACGTCTAGTCGACGGGGTTGCAGGACCGCTGCTGTTCACACGCCCTCGGGTCGGTTGGCGATCGACGTCACTGGGACCCAGCGCGACTGCTCTGGTCAACGTTGTGCTGTGGTCATTCTCCGGCCGCAGTTTCTCTGAACGTTCTGCAGATGTTCTACGGTCACTCCCGTCCGTAGAACAAACCACTACAGCTGTTTGACTTGTCGAAAATGATGCGTGTGACGTTTCTTCATCCGAAACGTCGTCTTCAGTTGATTCCAGCAAACTGTCGCAGATCGTCTCGTATGGGTCGACCAGCGCACACGAATCGGAAAATTTGCGAGCGAATGCAGTCGAAGACGACGACGGTTTGTTGTTCTGCCACGGCGACTTTAACTGTAGACAAACTTCGCTAAATTCTTCAGGACGTTGATCCGACTGCCAAATATCTCCTCCAACGTCGAAACCGTCTAAATCTGCCGTCTTTTTGGTCGAAATATCTACAGAATTTAAACATGTGTCATCACGCACTACAGCAGGCTCAGACGATTCACTTATTTCCATAGTCACGTGATTGGAACGAAAATGGTCCATTGCCGGCAATAACGAGGAGACATTATGTGCCTCCTCGTCAAAGCGTTCCAGATGGACCGTGTTATCGGACGAGCCGCGAAACGCTGACGATACATCAGTGTCGTCGTCGTTGGACGGTATTGTTCGTGACGAAAAACAAATGCCGCCGCTAGCAGCAGGATCCGCTAATCCCGATGCTGGCGTATTAGCGGGCGGTGCTTGCAGCGAAGCCTGGCCGATCATGCTGACGCACGGTCTGCCGGGAAATGACACATGCTGCTTAACGGCGGCGTCTGAACAGATGGACAAGCACATCTGTGCAGAATCCACGTGTGCGCTGGTAGCAGCGTCACGCCCGTTGTCATCGTCGTCACTGTTTGCTGGTGACTCAGCGCCTGCATTGTCGGCGTCCTTGGATTCAGCGGCCGTAGCAGCGCCTGACTCAGTATACATTGACTCGTCTCCAAACAACGGCGATAAATTATCGTCTCCTGTCCGACAAATCCCACATATTCCGGTATAACCGTTCTGCTCCGGCGCGCTCTGAGAATCCACAGTTTTCAAACTGGCGCATTCACGACGTGATGTTTCGTCTTCCTCCTGTCTCTGCTGCTGATAAGCGTTGTAGTCGAGCGCCGCGACACAGACGCTGCCGGCAGCGGTGCAGGTAGCAGACATCACAGCGACGGACCCCTGCGACGACTTCCACGTGTCGTAGCCGCTCTCGCTCAGCGGCAGTAAACGCGGCAAATTGCTCTCGCCCGGCGCTGTGTTGGTGGGCGCCGTCTTCAAGAGCTGGCAAACGATCTCAGTGCTGACGACGTCAACGTCTGGCGTCAGGCAGTCAATGACTGGCTCGCGGTCCAGTACGATGATGTTGTCACTCTCATACGTCACGATGTAACTGTCCGCTGGAGGTGCTAGTTGAGCGTTCTCTGCCGATAGCGTAGCCGGCCTAACGGCGTTAATAACTTGTTCATCGTAAGCAGCCAGTTGGAAATCTTCTGTCTTTTCTGTCTTAGAAGAACGGCTGTTTTCTGTGACGTGTTCATCATGCTTTATCGCAGAGTAAACACAGTCTTGATGAGCCGATACATTGTTGCCGACATCTTCGTCGTTGAGTGGCAAAACGGCGGTGAGGAATGTCGAATATTCGGCTCTGTATCGTTCTGCTGGTTTCTGTGGAATGCTCGGACACACGAGTCTTGATATCACAGTCTCTGTTCTTTCTACTGCAGTCGGCAGCTGATGTTCGTTATCGCTGCGTCTGTTCCTCTCATCCGCTGATAGTCTGTAGTCCGATTGCACTGAACGGTCGCACTCACACTCGTCGACCTCCGATAGATCGAACAGTTCTGTAACTCTGCTGGTCTGAGATCGTGACGCGCTAACAGCAGATGCGCGTTCAGTCTCAAGCACTGCCTCCGAGTTCGCAAAAGTTGAACGATCCTCCTTCGGTGCTGCAGATATTCTCTGGGCGAAGGCGGAACATCTGTTGATGACGGAATACGGTTTGACCAATCTGCGCGGTGGTGGCATGTCTGCGTGCAACGACGTCGATGAACCGTGCTGCATCTCGTTTTTCGACGAGATGCTGCTAAGCGTTGTGATACAGTCGTGACTTCTCGTCAGGTGACTGTTTTTGTTCAGCACGTTTCTGACTAGTTTGCTCATCGCTTGTTGTTGGACCGACGCCGAGCAATTGGTGACACAAAGATCAGTGCAGGAGTCCGAGTTCTTACGACACACGACGTCAACTGGCTGTCGAAATACAGGAATGACAGCAGAACAGTCTGCGGACGCTGGTCGTCTTTGTTCGGTGGCACCAGCGCGCCCACGCTCGGCTGCTGCCGTCGTGCCGGGCATAGAACCGGGTCGTTTCGGTTTCGGAGGTGTCGACGGCGGCCGCTTGATAACTGCCGACGACACTCTGCTGTCAGCAGAGTGCGCAGCGACCTTTACAGGCGTCTGAGTTCTGGCACCACGAGTCGACGGCGTTGCCGTGTCTCTGACGGTCTGAGCCGAACGACTGATATTTGTATTACGAACAGTTTCGTTTTCAGACTCGTTGACTGGTGATGTGATCTGTTTCACTGCTGCCGGCCGGGAAGCTAACGCAACGTTGCTAACTGATTTGTCAACTGCTCTACGGTCACTAGTGATGTTTGCGTTCTCATTGTGAAAATATGCGCCACTTCCTGTTCGACGTACATAATCACGCGACGCGGAAGGAATTTTAGACACAGCACACTTGTTAGCGGTGCCGGAAGCACGCTGCGCCGGTGATTGGAACGTAACACGTTTCACGTCGACGACTTTTGATGACGTGCCGACTGGTAAACAACTGACGCACGACTTGGGACTAGAAAAGCCACCGATGGCTGCTGACGCCGCTTTCTTGACTGCTGCGCTGTGTTGCGTTTGCAGTCCACGAGAGTGCGGTGAAGTCGGAGTCTTTGCGATGGTTGTGTTCGTATGTTGTCCAGAATCGCCGACAAAGACCGGCTCTCGGCATCGGCTGACCGCCGTTGCGACTGGCAGCAAACGGACGACACGTTCAACACCATTTTCAGCCACAGTGCTGGTAGATTGTGACGTCAACCACCGAAGCGACGACGGAGTTTTGTATTTTGAACTTGCGGACGCCGGAGTTTGTCGATTTCCCGGCTGGTTAGCAGATGACTGCGTGGGCGGCGGCACGACGGCGAGTTTACTGAGCGTAACAGGTGCAGTCACTCCGTAATTACCAATTCGTTGAATGCCATTCGAACTACGCTTTTCAGCCGGCCTTGGTGAGTTTTCTGTCGACGACGGGGATTGTAATTTTGACGGCGCGTGGCGGCATATCGGCGGTTTGGTGCGTGTTTTATGGCGATCTCGGTTAAACGACGACGCCGCCGGTGCGTGCTTAGATGTATCAAAGTGGTCATCATCTCGTTGTTGCCGCGACTCTCTTGCCGTGGACTCGTCGTCGTCGTCTGTCAGTGTTCCTGTCGACGACGAAGAAGAAGAAGAAAAAGAAGAATTGACCAAAGTAATCGTCGACGTGCTGAGATCATCAACGTCTGACTCGGACAGCTGCCACATCAGATTGTAACTGCACCCACGTCGACGTGGTTCGACTGTAACAGCAGCCGCTAGGGGTCGCCGCTCTTCATGTCTAGTAGGTCTGAATACATCGGAAGTCGTAGTCGTCGACCGCTCTCGTCGTCTGTCTCTCTGACGATCTGCAGCCGGCGGCGGCAAACGTCGTGATGCTGGTGGTGGGGCCCCGAAGAGGCAGTCGGCGGACTCGGATCTCGGCGACTGCAGGATTTTATCGGCGCATACGCTCGCAGCCACGTCTCGGCGGCTCGACTCGGCTGACTTTCGACGCGGATAGTACGACGACACGCTGCTGGTGTTGCGACCCGTGCCGCCGGCGGCGCGCTGTCTGTCGGCAGCAGTGACGTTGTCGTGGTGGCGAAAATGGTTGTCAAATGCAGACGACGACGACGACAAGGGAGCGGGTGTTTCGTGTGCGAATGGCGCAGCGCGATGTTGCTGCGAACACGCCGAGTCCACGGACGTCGTACTGGAATGAAGCGACGGTCGAGCAGCAGTACGCCGACGTTGAACGCCGCTAGCCGCCGGCCCACAGTCGGGTTTAGCACTTGCACGATGTCTGCCGTTGGCCGCTCGTGACGATGATGCGACGATTGGTGACTGCGGCTGCTGTTGTCTGTTTGTAGAGCGCATCGCACTCATCTGCATCTCGCACGCCGAGTTGCTACTGCTGACACCACAAAATGTAAAAAAAAACGTTTCAGAAAAATACAGAAACGTTGAGAAACTTTTTTTAAAAACGTGGGGAAAATATGGAAAAAATTTTTAAAACGTTGATAAAAAAAGTTCTGTCCAAATTATTGCGTTAAACTTAATGCTATAGGCGCAGTACAGCTGTAATTAGACAAAAGAGACAGAACCTCATTCAATTTCAGTTCAACCGTGTGGTCATAAGACCAAATATCACTGGAGTGAGTAAGTAAACTGCCAGCACTATGACCTATTAATTTGTTTCTGTCGTTTCAGAAGTGTTTCTCGACGTTCTTGCTGGAATATTCAATATTCAATAAACGTTGAAAAAAATGAAAAAACGTCAAAAACGTTTTAAAAAGCGTTACAAAAATAGAAAACGTAAAAAAAACGTTTGTTAGCCGACAGTACTTAAGTAGCAGTTGAAATATTGGTATGGGTTGTCGTTCGTCTGTTTGTCTGTCAGTCACAGATGTATTGTGGCTAAACGGTGCAAGATAGGGCTATAGGTTGCTATTAATCATTGATAGGAAATCCCATATTGGCTTTCAATTGACATGAAAATCTTCGACCTTGGATGACCTTGAATGTCACTGACAACCAGTACAGTCGGTTATCCTAGCGACAGCTGGGCTTCTTGTTACATCTATGGTTGACACACCTCGCGACGTCATTTCCATTGACAGAGCGACACAGTGCAGTCTGACCAGCCTGTGGTCTTACTCGGGTCTCATCGAGGGGACGTGGTGCTGGCTGTGACCTTCTACGCGTAGGAGTTTCACTGGCGACGCCTTGTTGACGACCGGCCGGCGACATTCGGTTCAGACCGACCTGCAACAACAAACACCACACGTGCAGTTATTAAGTACAGCAGATACAATACTTGGCGTCTGGCATTTTTTGGGCCCACCGCTAAGCTGTAAGCTTAAAGGTCGGTCCTTTGTCGTGTTGTCGTCTGTCCGTCGTCTGTCTGTTACAAATGTACTGTGGCCAAACGGTGCAAAATACGGCCTAGGTTGCTATTGATCACTAATAAAAAGTCGCATACTAGCTTTCAAATGACATATAAATCGATGATCTCGGACGATTTTGAAGGGTCATAACGCACTATGGAATGGAATGTTATAAGTGCCCATATATCGGAAACGGTACGAGATAGGGTCATAGTTATTATCAATCACTAATAGAAAGTGGCATACGCCCTTTCAGATGACATAAAAATCACCGAACTTGGATAACCTGCAAAGTCAGTGACAACCAGTACGGTCGGCCCCACCCTAGCTACAGCTGGGCTTTTTGTTCGTACTAATAATGGCATGCGTTGGTACCAAGCCAGGTAGACCAGCCACAAATTCATCGTTTAGTATGCACGCCCCACAGCACATCACTCTGAGACAACTCTGTTTTAACGCACTACTGCTGTACCAAAATTCTGCAATTCAAAAATTAAGACACCATACACTTGTCCATATCTTTACCTTTACCTCTGCCATATCTTTATCTTGACTGATTTTTTTAAAATATCCGTCACTAGCGCTCTTCAGTAAGTTGCAATGCACGTACGTCGATATTACAGATCGCACCACATTTCAAGCGTGCCAGACCAGGTACGCACGGACTGAACAAAATGTGACGAGCCAAAAAACCAGCAAAGGATTTAGCGTTCGGTACGCCAAATGCGGTCGTAGAAATCCATTTCACCGGCATCCTCGTTTGAAGAGACGCGCACGTTAATGGTGCAACTATAAGGATCCGACGAAAAGAATCCGTTATACAAAGACGCCTGCGCTGAAGCTGATCAAAACAGCCGCTGAATGATAAATGATGTTTTTTTTCATTCGTTTTCTAACAAAAATTTACAAAATGATCGAATGTACCTATCCGCAGCAACCAAAAAAGCGTCGGAGAAAAACGCTTTCTTCGCATAAAAATGACGTTCGGTCATTAGCTGGTGATGCAAAAATTAGACTAGGCCTACACACGTAAGTTTGATATTAATCGATCACGGAGTCAGGTTCAACGAAATCTATTACAGCGATGGGCTTTTGTCAAGTCTCTGCATTTGAACTGCACATTGACGACACTGGGTCGAAGACCAAATTTTTAAACTTATAGATTTTAAAAATTACCAACTGCGTACCAAACGAAGTGCAATATGGCAAGTAGGTGCTTAAAAGTTAGTTAATACAAACTACTGATATACCGTCTAGCACTGAAATTCCTGTCTTTAAGGTAGTGTCTCCTTACTTTAAAATCCAGTTTTAAACACTTAAATGGAATTTAAATAGTATCTGAGTACAGAAATACACTACAGCGTTGTCGACCTGCGTAGACTTGTGTGCAAGATGCGATCCATTGGCGAGACGCTGGTTTGCTGCGTCAGCAGACACGGACGCCGTGTCTGAAGAAGTGACAGCGTGCGACACAGACACAGACGACGACGAAGACGCCGGTGACTTGTCGATGGCCGGGCGATGCAGCGGCAAGCGCGATGGCCTCTGGGACATCCTCATTGACGACACTGTGGGTCGAACCGACAGAAGTGGCACCGCCATCCGTGTCTGCAGGCCGCTTGCCGACATCAGCAATGAACTATGAAGTCGACTCGACCGTGTCCCGCGCCTGGCCGAGAATTCAACCTTTCACCAGCGGCTGTATCGACTGACCGGGCAAGCGGGCACCTGTCTGTCTGTCGGCGGGAAATATCACCTGCCTGCTGGGTCGCTGGTCTAGTTGATCGACTGCACACAGCGGCTACCGCCAATCATCGCTGACACCTGATATTATGAGTAATATAACTTGCACGACAGCGCAAAAGGTAAACGGTGCGCGCGCGTGTCTGCACGCAGCGGCGCCGAGAACGGTCGGCTTTGCGGAGCAGCAGTTCGTGCGAAATCGAAACCTCGCCAACAGCAGACGCAGCAGCAGCGACTTCGATAGTCAGCCGCAGCGGCGGTTGCTTCGTCCGTCCACGTGCATCGAACGCGTGCCGCTGGCACGTTGAGTAACGTCGTCAGTCTGCTGATACGGATACAGCGCACCGGTAACGCTGTACGTCGACTCGAAAAACACACGACGAAAGAATCGATTCGCTAGCTGAAGTTACCAACCTGTCACCACTCAGGATAGGATCGCCCGATAACCCCCACCCCGTCTGTTTTGCTGGGTTTCGTCCGGGGTCAATGACGGTCGATGAGGAACTATGCGAATCGACACTCGATAACCAGTGGCAGCACAGTTAACGATTAGTTTCAAGAGCAGCAGCAGCAGCAGCAAGGCGAGCTGACTGCAGCGCAAGCAGCATTGTGTAGCGGCAGTCTGTTCTTTGTGTGATTGTGGTTGAACGAACGCCGATGAGGAGGCGAGCTAGTGTGTGACCAGTCGTCGCTGCTAGCGCGAACAACGTATCAGCACCTGCGCGGACAGCAATCATTCACGTGTCAACCACTAATTGACCTATTTCCACAGACTCGTTGTTCAACTGTATTAGTTAATTAAATAGTCGTGTGTTTGTTTTTGGTATTCTCTTATTTATTATTGAGAGCTGGCCGAAACAAAAAAAAACAGCAAGCAAGAAAAATCGTTAGCAGTGGCAGTCCAGATATCCGTGAAATCACAAGCACACAAGAGCTGATAATGCAATAAATCTAACACTAGCGTACGCGCAGAACTTCATTATGGAGGGGGTATTTTTCGCCGCGAATCTCCCTTTCCCACACATTCTCTTCCATGTCGAAGCTTCCACTTCATCTCTTCTTATCTCTATCACGTAAATATAATATTATCCAGGGCCTACACCACTAATAGGCCTAGGCCTATATGACCGGGCTCTGTTCAGGTTCAAAGCGTCGAGTCCCAAGATTCGACGTAGGCCTAGTTCAGTTTTCGGAAAAATTCCCGTCTCGTAATAGGCTACCAGTGCTTTGTCATTTTTTGCTCCCAGACAAAACATATTGGAAACAAGAATGCTAATGGTCAGACGTAGACTCTATTATCGCCTAATGAAAACCACGTTGACTGTGGACAATATATAGGCCTAACAATCCACCCACATAATGCGTGAAAGAACACGCACAGGAACGCTTAAGATTGCGCCAGCTTATACCGTATGTATGCACGGAAACGATCGCCCGATGCCAGGAGGTAGATTGATTGCGATACCGCAATCAAAAAAGCTCTGCGAAAGCGGCGATACGTAACGACCTGCATCTGTTTTGATTTTATTATAAAAACCACGAGGCTGACGAACGTGTTGTTATGGTAGACGCGTACGCAGCAGTTACAGGCTCCTTTGGACAAGAAAATCGTAGAATGTAGGCCTAAACGGTTTAACAAAAGTTTGAGTTAACGTCGGTGCCACAGAAGTGGCACCAAAAGGATCTAATTGTCAAATCACATGTGTAAACGTTATGCCAACAGACGCACAGAACCATAGAATGCAAACAAGAGGCCCAACTCGCTAGAATAGCCGACCGTACTGGTTGTCAGTGATCTTTAAGGTCATTCAACGGCAATGATTTTCATGTAATCTGAAATGGTGTATGCCACTTTCTATTAGTAATTAATAGTATCTCGCACCGTTTCCGAGATATGGCCAGTTTCCGTTGAAAATGCACATTTTTCCTACCCCTCCATTATATTCTAATTTTGAAAATGCTGTCCTTGCACTAAATCGCTGAAATTTTGCACGCCTAGGTTTAAGACATATACCGAATTACTCGTGTAAATTTTTTTAGCCATGGTACATCCGTTACAGACAGACCGACAGACAGACGACAACCGTACCATCATAAGCTCGACCGTTACTTACGGTCGGCTAAAAACACATTGGCGCATAGACATAGCCTACAAACGCAAGTAACAGGCCTAACTGAACAAGTAAACGTAAGAGAAAGTGCTCCCTGAAAATGAAAACGTCACTCCGGGCATTTGTGTTGGCCTCCCAACCTACAGAAATGATCTGTGATCGCCAGTGGTTGAGTATAACGCAGAGAGTCTGCTCGCCATGTAGACTGAAAGCTCGATAGGTCGACGGCGAGAAGAAAATGCCGCCGCGGCGCCGCAGGAATAAAGCGTGATAGGGTGTTTACACGATCCAGCAAACATCGAGCAGCTAGCTCGACGTTCTATGGTAATTAGCATGCTAATTAGGAGGGCGGGCGGGTTGTAATTGGAAGGTCTATATAACACGTGATCAGCTGTGGGCTAAGAGCCTAAGCCCAGGCCTATATTTGAGCCAGGGGGCGGGGTTCCAATAGGCCTGCTTGAGCCAGCTCGATGTTTGCTCGACGTTTGCTCGATCGTGTAAACACCTATGACTGACGATGCACGCTGCGTGATCGAAGCCACTGCAGGGCAACGTGCGGCAGCAGCACGATCCACGAGCACGCCGCTTTCAGTGCAATTAGATACCGGCACTATTTACAGCATAGCTTTCATACCATCATATCATAACAACCTGCCAAGTCAACGAAATGTAGACGTAGTCGTCACGAATAAAGATACCGTAGTCTAATGCTATAGGCCTACTGCAATCCAGGATGTCAGCTGAATTCTTTTGTGGTCAGCTGCATTTTCAGCAGGATTTCATAGTTTACGTGTTAATTCGGCTAATCCGGATGTCAGCCGAAAAATATTCTTAAACAGCTAAATTTGTAAAAAAAATGTCTGAAGAGTCTTGGCAATATACCTCCTTTTTCAAATATAATCCATTTCTCAAAACGGACCTCGTCGGCGGACAGACATATAGCCTAAGCCGGCATATCACCCGCCCAGTTAAGGCGGTTTCGTTGCGTGGGTAAAAAGCTAAAATCGCCGGTGTGGCGCCAAGTGACCTGACTGACCTGTGAGTGTGTAACTTGTGGACTACGACTGCTCTGAAAGACGACTCGAATTTAACTCGAACACCACGAGCACGTGCGCCACCAATACTCCAACTCAAACTCACAGAAGCTGCCACGACGCCCGGCGCCAGACAGCCCTGAGTCTGAGCTCTGTGCAATTATAGGCCTATAGTGCGTAGTAGGCGACGCTAGCCGCTCTGTAGAGCGATTAACAATAACGCGTTTTGCCAGCGAGTCCATTGAATGAGGAACGAATGAGACAGCAGCCTCTACGGTCATGATCGTGGCTTATCGCTTATACCTGCCGGATGTCGCAATATTAGATCCTATTGTGACTGACTTCCCGCGGCGACCCACGCAGTTCAACGCCCGTATCGCCTGATATCGATTTAATATTGGTGATTATTTCTCAGTTATTTTAAACACGCCCGTGAATTGATTTCAGTGTTCCTGTCATATTGATCTATATGGCTGTGTTCGTCGATGCGTCCAAGTTTCAACTTCCTCGTACTCATGCAGTTACCGGTTGAATTAGGCATATTTCTTTTAGACCCTAAGAGCCTAGCACGTTAGCAATGTGCCTCATGACGATAAGTACTACTAATAAAAAAACTAATAACTTTTGTAATCATCTGGTCCCATCGTTTCAATTCTTGCGCTGTAAAGTGGGCAAGTAAAACCAAAATAAAAGTTTTATGGATTTTTTGGCGATTTTGGGCTGCGAGACACATTTCAAGCGCTAATTGCGCCGAAATTAATTAAGACAGACATGGACAAGCTGCGTAAGAAATTTTTAGCATTGAACGTAGATCTCGATGGTCCAAATCTCGATTTTCTAGGTTCAAGGAAACCTGCGCACGAGGGCATAAAATAGCGGTACCCCCGTAAAAGTCGTTATTTAAAAGTTGTCGGTCAGTCTTTCGTGAAAACGGTTGCAGATCACCATGGGCATGCTGCCTATCGCGCGTCTCGTAAGCATTATCTCAAATTTCTTGTTTTAACTGGTAACTGTTTAGCCAGTTATGGAATAGAACACATCATAGTTTTACTTACTCTAAATACGTAACCTGTCTGAAAGTTTGTCTCGGAAAGTTCACCAGTCGCAGTTATCTGCAGATCTATAATAATCGGTGATCGATTAATATTAATATATTAATACATGCTTAGCCTATGCAAATCAGTACATCAGCAATGGGATCACGAGTCGTACATCACGAGTCCAGAGTGCCAATCTGAGTACATATGATAAACCGAACATCGGAAAACTCAAGAAAACTACAAATTTGGGACAGAGCCCAACGTGAGGCTGTTCGGCGCCGTAAGTCCGATTGGGGAGAGAGTTAGGGGATTAAAAGTCTATTTGCAGCAAAGTCACGTGCCCCGAACAGAATCGCATTATCCTATATAGCAAGCGCAATGTTGAACTTGGATGGTTTGAAATAATACAACAGAAGTTTGTTGTTAGTGAGTTCAAGTTCACCAAGTTTTTTTGTGTTTAACGTGAAACAGATCGTAGATGAAAAAGCCGTTTATCGATATCTCTATCTCGTCCCGAGATATGCGATCAATTCTAAAGTTGTCCTGAAACGCGTGCACTGTTGATCTTGGGTAGGCCGAAATGTGAACTTGAACTCACTAACAACAAACTTCTGTTGTATTATTTCAAACCATCCAAGTTCAACATTGCGCTTGCTATATAGGATAATGCGATTC
>Ga0209671_1003647_pt1 | contig 14912 bp, 17 predicted proteins | sample WorMetHERISLAND2_2_FD_187401 | JGI IMG/M metagenome (GOLD analysis project Ga0209671, IMG submission 187401) | Marine gutless worms symbiont microbial communities from Max Planck institute for Marine Microbiology, Germany - Olavius geniculatus... | ecosystem: Host-associated > Annelida >... | reverse complement strand
ATAGGAAACTTGATATATTTAAGATAAAATAAAATTAATAAATAAATTTGCTAGAACCTATAATTTTTTACTACAATGAAGCTGTACAAAAGTACGAACAAGCCGTAATGCTTTAATACCATTAATTTATTAATTAAATAATCCAAATTCGTGTTGGGAAGCGAAACCACGTTACTTTGGCCGTGGGAACAAAAGTTTCAAAAAACGAAAGTTTCTGGGAGCGAAAGTTCTACGTCACTTTCGTTCCCGGGAAAAAAGTTATTGGGAGCGAAAGGTCCAGGGAGCGAAAGTACGTGGGAACGAAAGTTCCATAATTCTTCCGTATCGGACACTTACTTAGACTTAGTTCCACCGATGCCATGCAGCACATCGGGCAGCAGCTTGATGCCAAAACGATCTGTCAGGCGCAGTGTCTTCAGCTTCCTCCCATGTGATGCCGACCAGTGACAAATCTGCATGAAATGTCCGGCGCCATGTTATCCTAGGACGACCTCTCCGCCGTTTTCCATTGGCTGGTGTCCTGTTCATAGCTGCCCGTGCAGGCCGCTGTCTTGGTAGACGAAAGACATGTCCGTATCGGACAACATGTAGCAAACAGGACACGATCGAATGTCGTTTACATAATCCTAATAACACTAGTTTAGTTTCACTACACTAGTTGTAACGTCCTCTTTGTCTTCCGATTTGCTGGTTTTGACTCAAAAACGCGGTTGTGTCCTTGATTGGTTCTTGCTAACATGCTAAAAGTCCAGCTGGTTGACATCGGTAACTACAGCAGACTCAGATGACTTATCTGTTTTTCTAAAATGTTTTAGAAAGTATTTTTCTGGTTTTGTCAGCTACAGATTGTAGTGTTTTTCACCATGTAAAACTTATGTAGGCATGTATCCACACGTGTACTGTACATCATGAAAAATATTATACCTACGGTGTAAATTTGGTAGACATGAGCTCTGGTACTAGGTCCGGCAGAGCAGGTTCTTCGTCAAAGATGGAGGATGTTATTTCTGTTTCCATTACTGCTGCGGAAGTGGAATCAATTGTTCATAAAGCGGTGTTGCAAGCAGTTACTGATATTAAAAAGTTGTTTAACAGCAAACTTGAGGCTCTTGAATCTCGTGTTAAGGCGCTTGAAGATCGTCTGTTTGAACTAGAGAACAGTTCTGCTGCCAGCGGTTCCGAGCAATCGCAGATCCAGATGACAACTGAATTGACAACTGAACTGCAGTCTATGCGTTCTGAAACACGTGAGTCACTTTTGGTATCCAATTTTGGTATCCAAGACTTTGTATCATGGTGACATGCTTGATAATTTGAATTTTAATTACTTTACTGTAAATGCTTTTAATGATAGCATGGCAAATGAAAATAATATTAATTTTAGTCTTTTCCACATGAATATTAGAAGCTTAAACAAAAATAATGAAAAGTTTTATCAGTTTCTTAGTACAGTAGAGCACAATTTTGATGTATTAGTTCTTTCAGAAATATGGTCTTATAATGTAACTTTGTATCGAAATTTAATTCCTGGTTATGTTTTTTATTACGACTTACCTAATGAAAGTAATGTTGGTGGTATTGGAGTGTATGTTAAAGACACTTTAACACATTGTATTGTGGACAATTATAAAATAAGTAGTGTTGATGACTGCCGTATTGAAAACCTCTGGATTGAAGTGATCAAAGAACAAAATAGATATATTGTTGGTTGGATTTATCGTCATCCTGGATATAAGATAAATACATTTACAGAAAAGCTAAATAAAGGATTGACTCAAATTTTTAATTACAAATTACCATGCTTTATTGCTGGGGACATTAATATAGACCTTAAAAGGTTTCAAACCCACCAAGATACCAAAACTTATTTAGATAACTTGATTTTGAATAATTTTATGCCTGTGGTGGTAATGCCTTCTAGAATCTCTGAAAAAAGTGCTACTCTTATTGATCACATTTACTATTCTGGTGGTTCTAAAAGTATCAATGATGTTGTTAAAGGTGGCAACTTATGGTGTGATATTACTGATCATTTGCCTAATTTTGTATGTTTGGAAAACAGAAAAAAGGAGAAATTGCCAAACAGTAATCTGCCTCATATTAGAATCTACTCTCAAAAAATATTTAAAAAAAGTTTACTGCTGCTGTGAGTAAGATAGATTGGACTGAATTATACCAGTATACTGATCCAAATGAAGCATATAACTTTTTTCACCTCAAGATAACTGAATATTGTGATAAATATTTCAAACAAATAAGATTATCTCGTAAATGTGCAAAAGATAAAATGTGGATTACCTCTGGTATTAAAAAAAGTAGTAATAAGAAAAATAAATTATTCAAAAAGTGCTTATGTTTTCGCAATGCTGATGATGAAAAAAAGTATAAGAGTTACTTGAAAGTATTTTAAAAAGTTACAGCGGCAGCCCAAATTACATTTTATAAAGAAAAATTTGATACACGAATAAATACTACTAAACAGCTATGGAATAACTTAAATAAAATTGCTGCTTTTTCTAAACCACAAAAATTTGTTGATATTAGAAAAATTACATTTAATAATAAAGACATTACAGAACCTAACAAAATATGTGATAGGTTAAATGAATATTTTTGTTCGATTGGGGCAAATTTGGTGCAGTCACTGCAGCCTTGTGGACAATTTGACTTTAAAAAAGTACTGTTCGCATACTTGTAAGAATAGCATGTTCTGCAGTCCTGTTTCTGCAGAAGAAATAATGAAAATAATATGCAAATTTTCAAATAATAAAGCACCAGGCAGAGATAACATTAAGTCTAAAATTTTAAAAGAAATTAGCAGTTTCATAGTAGATCCATTAGTATACATATTTGGTATGTCATTTACGATGGGCATAGTACCTAACTTATCAAAAATAGCAAAAGTTGTACCAATTTATAAAAAAGGTGAACGAAACTTACCAGGGAACTATCGACCTATCTCATTATTAAGTATTTTTGATAAAATATTGGAAAAATTAATGTATAAAAGATTAATTAATTTTCTTGAGCAAAACAATACACTTTATGAATATCAGTTTGGATTTAGGAAAAATCATTCAACTTTTCAGGCAGTTATGGAAGTACTAGATAATATATATGAACATTGTGTCAATCGCGAAATTACTATGGGAATTTATTTAGATTTGCAAAAGGCATTCGACACAGTAAATCATTCGATATTGCTTAAAAGAATTAAATATCTATGGAGTAAGAGGGACAGTGTTAAAATGGTTTACTAGTTACCTTAGCAACAGGAAACAATATGTTGCTATGAAAAATTATGAGTCTGCATTTGAGACTGTTAATTGTGGTGTACCACAAGGATCAGTATTGACTTGCCAAATATGGTTGCTGCTTTACCAATACGCACTTTTACGTCTTTCTCACAGTTGCCATTGTGCGCTAATATAACCTTCCAGGTAGCAAAACTCATCAACCACCTCTACTGTGGAGCCCTAGACATGAACGTCTGCTGACCCACTCCATGTATTTGATACCATCACCTTGCACTTGTCTGGGTTTATGCACAGTCCCACTCTACTAGCTTCTTCTTCCAATGCTGACGTGAGTTGCTGCATATTATGTACAGTATACTGGATCAGTATTAGGACCATTATTATTTTAAATATTTATAAATGATATTCAGTATGCTGTGTCGGATGCCAAATTAAAATTATTTGCAGATGATACTAATTTATTTTTGCATGACTCAGATTTAACTAAGTTATTTTCTAGCACTAATATTTGTATGTCCCAACTTTGTGATTGGTTTAAAGTTAATAAATTAAGTCTCAATTTGGATAAAACGTGTTACACTATATTTGGATTGACTCACAAAAATATGACTGCTGATACATTATATATTAATGATAAAGTAATTCAGAATGTGGCAAGTTGTAAATATCTAGGAATTTTAATAGATAGTGATTTAAAATGGGTAGAACATATTAAATATATATACAACAAATTGATTAAATTTGTTAGTATTTTTAATAAAATAAGAGCCAAATTACCATCTGATATACTCAGATTGACTTACTTTGCTTTTGTACATTTACATTTGTTATATGGCATTGAAATATATGGTAATACAACAACAAATCATTTGTCTAAGTTGTTAGTACTTAATAATAGATTGTTGCGTATTTTACAGCATAAACCTTTCAAAACGCATACTATTGACTTATATAATACATATTTTACTCTTCCACTACAGCTGTTACATACTTATCAGATCTTGATATTTATTCATCGGTATGTACATCACAGACATGAGTTGCCTGTCATATTTTCTACATACTTTGAGGAAAAGCAGTTTATTCATCATCACGATACACGTCATAAACATGATTTTCACACCCATATTGTGCGAACTGAATTTGATAAAAGGAGTATTAAATATAAGGGATGTAAACTCTGGAATAATTTACCTGATGATATTGAAGCCATAAGTTCATATCACTCTTTTAGATTTAGGTTGAAGAAGATGTTATTGCAGTCATTGGAATAGATGCAGCACCTTAAATTGTTTTTTGTTTGCACCTTATCTGTCCATCTATAGTCTGTCATTATTTTGTTATATTGTTCTCTATTGTGTTAATGGTGGCCAGCGTTGATGGGCGTTTGCCTTTTCTGGCAACCTGCCATTGTAGTCGATTATTATTGTTGAAATTGTTATTGATGTCTTACTTGGCTAATAAAATTTTCTCTCTCTCTCTCTAGTGGAGTAACTGCAACTCTAGGCTCAGTGGCCGAAATCCTACGCGGGTTGTCGTTTACTTGTCGACGACGCTTCCAAGACAGATGGGTCCCAAAAGTCTTTGAAGTACGTTTAGCCTGGCCCGTGTTACCAGGAGCCAAACTTATGGGTTGCCTAGCCAGCACCCGTTGAGTTTTGTGGTCCGTCAATGCGGCGGCCATTATGTGCGCTAGGTGCTTGTATTGTTGCCTGTAGTGAACTCGAGGAGTTGCCAAAAATAATAATGGGCGGATTGATATCCATCATTCATCATGGCTGGACGCCATGGACCTCGACACCACGACGCGACGTACGTCCTTTGACTAAGTCATAGCCAAGACCGAATAAACACTGTTGTTCCGCACCGGAAACTTAGGGTCAAGACCTATCGGACCCAAGGTAGCCGACTCTGAACGGCGTGACCAAACTTGACGGTTGTCAACATCTAGTACCAGTCGGTCTGCTTTTATCAGATCGTATTTACTAATTACTGGAGTGGGAGCATCAATGAAATAAAACGGATGGTAAATACAAAAACCACACAACTAAAGTTCTAAGGGAAGAGGACCTCGCAACTTAATCCGCCTGTTGCCAAAAGTCTTTACTTCTCTAATAGTACTAAGGAGCGAGATGGGCGGATCGAAATCCGCGATGATATCACTCAGAAACACACTAATCTGAACTCCACTGTCAAGTATCATCGGAACCTGAACCGATTGAATAGTCACCGTAATATTCGGCGCCTTGTATTTGGGTATGACGTGAGGCAACATGTTCAGCGTCGATGCGTCAAAAAGTCGCGATAAATGTTCCAAAAATTGCCAAAAAATAAGGCACTGTAACAGGCGCGTCTGCGGTAGCATTAGCACTGCTAGGTACGGGAGAAGAGGAGTAAGTTTTCTTAACGTAGGTCAAATTGGTATCGTTTCATCTTTCAGTCGTGTCCGTCGAAGTTTGTAGTCCGTCCGGCGTCCTAGTCCAAATCGGGCCGGAAGTCGACGGTCGATCGAACTGAAGGGATAATCCTACTGGGATTGCGGGCGGAAAAAAGTGAAGGAGCCCGGTTGTCCGTTGGCGGACTTCGGGGGCCGTTTTCTTGAGACCTGTTGCTTGACTGCACCGATGATGACCGTGGCTGCTCATGGCGGCGAAGTTCTGCCGCTTGCTCCTCTAAGTAATTGTTGCAGTGGCAACCAAACATCCCGCACACGTAGCGTCCACGACCCCTATTTCTACCATGACGTGGGCGTTGTTCTGCGTTGGGGCTTGGGTTTGGCGCTGGGTTTTGATAACGCTCGTTTAAATTTTCATCCTCCGAACGATTACCAAACCCGCGGCCCTATCCCTAATAACCACTGTTGAACCACTGACCTCGCCCGGCAAAAACCTCTACCGTGTCGTCCAAACCGATTGCCATGGCCCATCAATGGGGTATCAGCAGGCTGAGGGCTGACATACATCGGGCCGGGTTTAGTCCACAAGACGATAACTTCTGAGAACGTAGACCAGCGTCGCCCATACCTGCGTCGGTAGCTGGTAACCAACGTCATTTTACCCCGTTGACGGTGCCTGGAAACGACGGGGTTGCGAGTTGACTTGATAGTTCTGTGGCGGTTTATCATCAAAACGCTCGGATTGCTGGCTTACGAATTGATTGCACTGGTAAACGGTGTTGTCGCTTTGCAATCGTGCCGACGATCTGCCCGCTGGTGGTTCTGCGATTGCCGTGCAGGGGGTGATGCAAAAAAACGGCTGGGTGGTGTCGCCGGTTGTCCGCGACGTTTCATTTTATCCATCTGATTCTCGATAGTCTTCAGACAGTTTATCACTGGCTCTAAATCCACTGTCAATGCTGTGATAGCGCAGACGGCCGGGTCACGCTCAGCTGCTGGTGTCGGCAGTGCAGAACCAGGGTTCAAATATCCCGAGGCGCTACCCCATCCCGAATAGGCACTTATAGAGAACGCAACCACTGGGCCCTGCTCTGTATGAGTTATGAACGCACACGCTGGTGTTTGGTAAGTGCACGCTTGTAGATTGCCAGTTAAAGAATTACTTGTGTGCACTGCAGAACTTTCGGCCGAGTTAAAAACACAGCCGGGTGGTACCGTTCCCAGCTGTGAACCGTAATTGCCCGCACCGGGCGGTATGTGAGTAGTAGAGTTAGGTGTCGGGCCATCCCTAGCAATTAGATTGAGTGCGGCTGTGTGTGACTGAAGAGCAGTGGAGACCTGAGTGCTTGCCGGTGTGCCGGTGTCAAGTGACGATCGAACGGATGCACTTGGCCTGCACTAGGCAGTAACTGTTGTGGCCAGTTACGGGAAGGAGCTTCAGCTAACAGCGGCAGACTCTCACTTGAGTAGCCTACGACTGAGTTACTTCTGCTTGATGAATTAGTAACAAGTGCGTGCGGGTGTGTAGCATTAAGTTGTAGAGGCTCTTGTCAAGTTACGGGCCGGCCCTTCGAAGCCTACAACTAGAGGCCTAGTCCCCTCGGTCTGCAAGTCAACAACTGTACTAGGCCTGAATGCATGTGTACTTTGCGTAATATCATCATAGGCAATCGGCCTTTTTCCAACTGTGTACGTAGATTGTGAGTCAACATTAACATCCCATGGAGGCTGTAAATATACAACAGCCGTAGCAGCTGGGGCAGAGAAAGCAACAGAATGGATTGGTGGATTAGGGAAACGATACACATTAGAAAAGAACAAGACAAGTCGATGAACCGAGACGAGGGGTCCTACCAACTTCCACACGTCTGTGATTACTTACTGTCCGCCACAGCGACACCTGGTGGGCAGTCGTTCCGACGAAGGCAGCAGCGATTGCTGAAACGTCAACAACAACAATGTATATAAAGGCTGTAATTTGATGAATTTATCAACTTGATAACCTACCCCCATATTTTCTGGCCGAGGCTATCCGATGGTGTCATTTACATTTACATTTTGTCATTTTGTTATTTACTTTTTTTCTTGCTGACCTCCGTTGCCATGGCAACGAATTTTAGACAAACTTGACTATAATTCGGTCTATGTAAAAAATATCTGCAAGATTTTTGCGTCTATAGGGGATTTTCGGAGATGGACCATCAAATGCTGCCAACAAGTTCCCCCCCAGCGACCTCTTTTGCCATGGCAATGAAATTTGGGACATAATGGGTTAAAACTCAATTTACATAAGAGATATATCAAAGATCTTTGCGTCAGATGGGGTGTATTTGAAATTGGTTTATTTTAGTATGGACAGTGCGCAATTATTCGAAAGCGCACATATGGAAGACAGCTAATTTAATACTTAGCTAGTTGGTATTTAGTTCTGTATGGAAGTTCCTCGAAGGTCATCTAGTACTGCTTCGCTGAGTATAGCGAGCTGCTTGGCCAGCTGAGTGTTGACTACTCAACTGCCTGTTGAGCCTTACCAAGGTGAAGGTCGTAGCTAAGCTTAGTTCTGAGCCATCTCTTGGGGAAGACACTGAATATTAAGTAGCTGTAGGCTGAAACGACGAACGATACCATCGTCGTCCCCAAACAGGCAATCTGTCAGCCTAGTGGTTGCGGGTAGGTGGAGCTTAGGATTGTGTTTATATTTTAGAAGCTATAGCCCATAGCCAGGAAACCACACATTAGGCTCAGGAATCCACGCCTCTTTGACGTCACTCTTAGGATAGCGATGCAAGCGGACGGTTGAAGGACACACGTCTGTCTGTGTTTTGGCGTCCGGATTGTTCAACAGATTGTGTTATAATAAAGTAGAAAAAACTATCAGATATTCATTAATAGCCTAGGGGAAACCTCCGCTAGATTGTGGTGGAGAATGCAAGCGATCTCTGCCTCTCGTATTCATCGCTGTCGTTAATCTTCGCTGCTGGAATACAGAAATTGCGCACTTGTCATCGGAAAATGTACCGCATTGTACCGTTAGACAAAGATATCGCTGCTGACGAAGTTGCTAGAAGGGAATTGGACGAATTTTTCGGGGGCAATGAAGACACTCTCTGGGTTCATACCAACTACTGCGAAGCTTGGGAACGCTACGAACTTCTGCACTGGGACGAATGCTATCAAGGTTGTGGATGCGAGGCAATGAAAGCTGCTGACATTTTTCCTTTGTTGCCACACAACCAAGAGACCACGCCACCAAGAGGGTACGTTCGTCAATATTCTGCTGATAACACCAAATTGTCGCCGCCGAGTCCCAGTTTTCTTTTTGCTATTGCTTTTCCAATCGTCCAGAAGTTGCTTCTGAATTTTGTCACCGTCGCTCACTATCCTTCGTGGCATTTCGCCGATTTCAAACACGCACAGCATGTTCTCCAAGAGGAATCCTACGTGCTTGCGAAAATTTCCTATCTCGCTCTACCCCCACTAGATTATTTTACCAAGCATCACCCAGGCGACAATTGCAACAAGCGAGGTAACAGTATGATAGCTGAGCGCCCATAAACCTTGCCACCATGACTTTGTGAGCCGCTGTGGGTCTAACGTACTGCTACTAACTGCAACCACAGACGCGCTGCTGCTGCTTCATGTACGCTGCTGTCTGTCGAACTTCTACAGTGCTGAACGTTTACTGCTACGTCGTACGTTTACATCGCCGTACTGATTGCGTGATTCACGGTGACAATGAGTGGACCACGTAATAATCCGATAGCGCGTCGCGATAGCATTTCCAAGCGCCCGGCTTTTCTGCCGACACGCTTGTCGAAACGCTCATCAACTTCCGACTTCGTGCCGTCGCTGCAGCTCGCCGGAACAACTACAACGACGATTACTACTACTACAACGGCTGTCGTTACTAAGTCGATCAGTACGCCCGCGCTGGGACCGTCAACATCGACACAGCTTGCTTCTGCACGCGTGGACATGGACATGACGACGACCGAAGCTGTATGTACATACCCTCCGCCGGGGCCACAGACGACAACCACGACGTCGACTAGTGTGACAACAACTACAACTACATCATCGACAACTGCCGGATCGCCAGGTACGACAACCGTCATTATCAACAACGGGAACGATTCAGCTTTCGCTCCGCCCTCGTTCCGAGGTTCTGACTCGGAGGATGCCGGTGCGTGGTTCGGTCGCTTTGAAAAGTACACCACGTATCGAGGTAGCTCTGACGCTGACAAATTACATCTGTTGGCGCTACTGTTACAAGATGCTGTTGGGGATTGGTATGACGGGTTGAATGACGACATCAGGGCCGATTGGACAACTTTGAAGGACGCTTTTCGACGTCGCTTCGAAGATACCGAGGTCCTACGATGGCGCAGGGGCCAAGAACAACATCAGCGAGTCCAGGGACACACGGAGAGTGTTGACGACTACGTAACAGCAGTACGCAAGCTGACGAAATCGGTTGGGATTGATGGAGAGACGGAACGTTACGTAATTCAACGGGGCTTACGTTCAGGACTTCTCGATTGTGTGATACGTGCGCAACCGACGTCAGTGGACGATATTTTGAAGGCTGCTCGTCTCGCTGAAGCAGCTGAGACGATTACCAAAATGTCATCGATATCGATATCCCGATGGACCGGATGATCGCTGAATTCACCGCCAGCCGGCAGATCGCTGAGGAAAACTCCCAAGAGCTGAAGAAGATCACTACGCAACTGATGAAAACGACGACGACGGACAACGTCAACACGTCACGCAGTCCGTCACAGGAACCGCAAGTACAGACGAGACCACCACAACATCGTGTCGCAAACGACGCTGAAGATGCACATCAATACACAGGACGACTACATCCATCAAGTGGACGTTATACTTCAGGTCCGAGTACTAATTGCATGAGTATTACGTCATTCATTAACTGCTCTTATTGTGGAAGTGAACACCAGTATGGAAAACAGTTCTGTAAAGCTACAAATGTGTTTTGTTATCGCTGTAATGGGGCAGGACACTTTGCGCGGATGTGCCGCACTCACATGAGTGAAAATGAGGACAATGGGCAATTTTTGTACGACCGTTCAAGACAAAATTGGAAGCCCAGATTTGATTCTAATTTTATTTCGGGGCGAGTTCCATCAGGTCACTTGGACAACTCACCCGGCCCTAGAAATATCTAACAATGCGGGCTGGGAGACTTTCGAAAGAGACAAGCGGAAGTCTTACAGCCGAATTTAGATGAAACAGAATATGAATCACAAAGTTTGATACTAATTTGCGGAAATTCACGAAAAACTTTAGCGATTGTCGACACTGGCGCTTGTGTCAGTTGTATAAGTCTCAAGTTCGCAAGAAAATGTCGTATTCATATATTGAAAAACTTTAAAAACCAATCACTGTTTACTGCAAATGGGAGAAAACTGCATGTTCTCGGAGTTGCAAACGTTATCATAACCTTAGGAGATTATAAAACATCATACGATTTCTATGTCGTTAATAACTTGAATCATTCAGTGTTATTTGAAATGGATTTCTTGAAAATGCAAAATTGACTTACAACGTAATTGTGTGTTTTTCAATAACGACCTGACTGTTTTACAACTACAAAAATTAGACAACACTATGTCTTTACTGAAAGCGTCAAACCACGTGCAAGTACCACCTCACACTGAAACATTGATATCAGTGCGTTTGACCAATAGGGCTGCTGAAAAATTTGACGGACAGACTGCGATAATTGAGCCATTTGTGTCAGCAACGCAGCGCGGAATTTTCGTGGCAAAGGCTTTTGTTGAACGACTTAAAACAAATAAATTAATTTGTCGAATTTTTAACCCATGGCAAAAGACTTGCATTATCCCAAAAGGCTCTTCTGTAGCAACATTGAGTTCTGCTGTTTTAGACAAAGACACTACGAACAGAACGGGTACTCAGCCATCACAGACTGACTTACTGACAGCTGCAGACAACCACAGCTGCACCCATGACTTATTGCAAAGGTGCGTCGGACGGACGGACGGACGATCACTGCAGCTGCTGTAACTGTAAGCAGCAGACAGATACATGGCCGCTGGCTGAAACAGTTAACAGCAGGCAGCATTAAAGTACTGCTGCTCGGACGGACGGTTGCTGCATACACTGCAGTAGAAGAGAAAATATTTGAAACAATACTACACACAGTAGCAAACAACAGCGAGTTGGTTGGACGGGTGGATGCTGCGAAAGACAACGGCATTTTGCTGCTTGTACGGAGAATCGAGGCAGGCAGCAAACTGCTACGACTGGCGCTGAGCGGACGGAAGGAGAGTGTGCAGGCCTACGGCCACAACGAGCTACAGGCATCCACAGACAAATAGCAAGGCAGAAAGGCGCATGCGGCAAGCACAGTTATGCGCAGCCCACACTTGCAGAAAAAAATTTCATGGTTACAATCTAAAGGATTTTTAATTAATGACTGTGACGCTGTTGAGGATGCATACCCGGACTTTATTAATTTGTTGTATGATTTCAGAGATATCTTCGCTTACTCTCCGACAGATTTGACCGAGCGTAATCTTTTAGAATGTAACATTATAACAGACCCAAACGCAAAACCATGTCGCTCGAGGCCTTACAGATTAAATGACGAAATGCGTCATCGCGTGGACAAGCAGCTGGACGAATTGCTGGCCTCAGGCGTGATCACAGAAGACGACGGAAGTCCGTTTGCGAGTCCTATAGTAATGGTTCGCAAAAAGACGAGAGACTGGAGGTTTTGCGTGGACATGCGCAATTTAAATGTTATCAGTATCTCTCTGTACCATGACCTTCCGGTTCTAGATGACATTATTGATGTCGTGACCCGGAATAAGGCCAAGGTCATTTCAGTTTGTGATTTAAAGAGCGCGTATCATCAGTTGAAATTAACACAGCAAAGTTCTTACAAAACCGCGTTCGTGACACCACACCGCGGGGGATATAGGTATTTGCGTCTTCCGTAGGGCAGTTCGCAATCACCGTTTTACGTGCAATTAACGCTAAATATGCTGTTTCGTCACCAAATAGGTACTTACTTGTGTATTTAGATGACGTAATTACAGTTTCAGACAGCCCAGAACTGCATTTACGCCATCTCCAGACTGTCTTTGAAAAATTCAGGGAAGCGAATTTTTTCAGTCAGAGGTGCAATATCTCGGTTTTATCTTCAGTGCTAAAGGAGTGAAGAGTGACCCCAAAAAGACAGCTATAGTACAAAACTATCCGACACCCACAAAAGTTAAAGATTTACGAGCTTTTCTTGGTCTAACCAATTGCTTTCGCCGTTATATCAAAAACTACGCTGACGTTTGCTACTCCCTGTACCGCTTACTGGAGAAAGGCGTGCCTTTCGTGTGGACAGAAGTTGAAGAACAATCGTTTCAAGCTCTGGAAAATGCGTTATGTAAGCCACCGGTTCTCGCGTTACCGAATTTGTCGCAAGAAATGATTTTAACGACAGATGCTAGCGATATCGCGATCTTCTACAATCTTAGCAGGATGGAGAACGGCCTTGAGAGAATAATTTCTTATGGAGGGCGAGTTTGAAACCGGCCGAAAAAAACTATACAGCATGCGAAAAGGAATTATTGGCTATTATCAGTGGCGTTCAACATTTCCACGAGTATTTACAAGCAAAACCTTTCTTAATTCGAACTGATAGTTCGGCTCTGAAATATTTAAATTCCACCAGATACGTTCAAGGAAGACTTGGAAGATGGAATTTATTATTGTCAGGCTACAAATACCGTATTAAATATGTCAAAGGCAAGGAAAATACGGTGGCAGATACGCTAAGCCGCCTGGCATTACCAGACTCTTCAGATGACGTTGTGGACCTTGATGAGAAAGTAGGCGATATTAACGAGATCACACGGATATCTCCAGACTGTGACTTAACAGACAGATCGGCTCATGTCTGGGCGATTAGCCTAGATCCACCTACTTCAGACGACTATGACAATGACGAGATTGATGATGCTGAGACAGATAAACGAGACTTATTAGATGATACTTTGACTTCTTACGACGTTGCAGGGTTACCGAGCTCATGCCCCGACTGTCGCGTTTTTCTGGACTATTTTTGTGACGGAGTACTACCTTCAGACGATGCTAGCGCCCGCAAAGTCGTTTATCAAGCTGAGAGATTCGTTTTACAAGACGACATTGTGTACCATTTGGATTTACCACGACGCCGGAAGCGGAGCGCTGGCGAACCTATTTCTATTCAATTAGTTGTACCGCAGAGTTTGAGAGAGCTACTTTTACGCTTCTATCATGAAAACCTGTGTCACCTGGGGGGGAGAGAAAATGTATAATACAATAAGACAGAAGTATTACTGGCCTAATTTATTTACAGACGTGCACAATTGGACCAAGACGTGTTCTGAATGTCAAACTGGAAAAGGGGGATGATGTATAAGGCTCCCCTTAAGCCACTTTCACCACCCGCCTCAATCTTTGACACATGGCATGTTGATCACATTTACTTGCCGGCATCTAAAGGATACAAATATGCTCTCGTTGTGGTCGATTCTTTAAGTCTGTATTCATTGCTTTTGCTAGCAAAGACTGCTAACGCCGAGGAAACTGCCCGACTTTTATACGACCACCTTTTTATGGTGTATGGGGCGAGAGTCCTACTGTTGGACAGAGGTTCCGCATTTCGCTCCAAACTTGTACGTTGCCTCTGTACTCTATTGGGGACAAAGCAACTTTTTTCAAGTAGCAGGCATCCACAGACAAATAGCAAGGCAGACAGTTTTAATAAAAACATACTCAATAGTCTTCGCACGCGTTGTAATTCTGAAAAGAATTGGCCAAACTTGTTGTCAACAATCGCATTTGCGTTCAGGACTACTGTTGTGAAATCTCTCGGCACTAGTCCGTATCAGATAGTTTTCGGCCGGAAGCCTAGAATCCCAATTGACGATTTGTTGTTACCGCCTAGAAACCTCCCAAAGACAGCACAAACTTATTTTCAAACAATGAAGCCACAGTTAGATCTCTTGCGGGAAACCGTTCGACGAAATCAAATCCAGGCTCATCAGGATACGAAAAGATTTCACGACGCTCAGAATGTTGTCAGGGACCCTATTTTTAGAGTTTCAGATAGGGTATCATCATCATCATCATCATCATCATCGACAACCGTGGGCTCAATGCCCGTTGGTGTCTGACGCCATTCTTACTATTGCTGCCCACCGCTGCCTATCTAGGGCAGCGTGGCTTAACTC
>Ga0209671_1003646_pt1 | contig 14913 bp, 9 predicted proteins | sample WorMetHERISLAND2_2_FD_187401 | JGI IMG/M metagenome (GOLD analysis project Ga0209671, IMG submission 187401) | Marine gutless worms symbiont microbial communities from Max Planck institute for Marine Microbiology, Germany - Olavius geniculatus... | ecosystem: Host-associated > Annelida >... | reverse complement strand
CAGTTTGGGTCACGGCGCCCAGATTAGATCTGCTATTTACTCAGACGACGCCTTTGGACACACTTTGCCTTGGCCCGTCACAAAATATGTTTGCCTCCGTACTTCTTCCTTTTTATAGCCCATCGTCTTTCTATCAATAACCGACGGCCAAACGGCGTCGGCAATTCTGTCGATATTAGACCTACTTACTAACCATACTTCGTACAGACTGACGCGTTGCCAGCGCAGTAGAGCCGCAGAGTTTGATCTTAACCGCTTGAGGAGTTGTTCTGTTCTGGACACTATTGCCTCTACCACATGTAGACACTCAATGAAAAGCATATACTGGATCAGTGAGATTATATGAACATGAGAGGACGAACTTATACTACTGCCATTAATTGAGTGTGATCATAAAAAATTTTATTGCCCGCAGTGGCTTCTATCTGTTTACCTGATGGGAGATGCTTGCCCCCGGTGAAAAATAGGGAAAGTGAAGAGTTTTTTTCCCTATGTTTCACTGGGCAATCTACACCCTTAGCAAAACTTTTTTACAAGGCAATGAACATCTTTAACAATTTTTTTACTTTCTCACTATTTCTCATTCGACACATTCAACAAAAATATCCCCCTAGAAAGTGAAAGAAGCCCAAAGGGGGGGGACTTGAGTCTGAAAGTAGAGGGGACTTAAGTTTAAAATTAAGGGGAACCTGAGTCCAAAATTTGGAAAAAGTTGCGCCCGATTTCGATTCCAGAATTGAGGGGATAAAAGTCACTGATTGCCCAGCATTGTACGGTCTCACTACGTACGTCTATGGGTCATACGGCTACGTTTAGTTTCTGCATGCTGTGATGCGCCATTACTCCGTTACGTTGGTTTTGTAATAACCTTGCTTCATTGTATCGCATCTTCCGTGTGACTCGGACATTTATATAGTAACAAATTGCTGACTTAGGCCTACTTAGCCTACAGTATACAAAACAAGAAGAGCATAATTAGCCCATAAAAAAACTAAAAAGCAAGCTGCTAAGCTGTAAAATCCGGTAGAAGACGCAGTGTGTTCGAAATAAGGTATTTGTTAAAATAAAAACCAACTATCAGGGGTTGAAACCTTACCACCCAACAAATACAACATTATACCCCGTTTACACGATCAAGCTGGCTCGACGAGCTTGTTATATGTTAGCTGGACAAGCCAGCTCGATGTTTGCTCGATCGTGTGAACGGGGTATTAGTTAACGAAGAAAATCACTAGGGCTAACAAGAGAACCATACTGTCGTAGCGCACAGATCGTGCAATGTGTTTATTGTCTGTGTACAGCGGCAAATTTACGAACGAGTAATCTGAATTTAAATGTTGCCGTTAAATTTTCGGAAAATGGTTTTTAGCCACAATTGTTGCATTTAAAAAAAACATTTTCCGACAAATTTCCAACAGCCCAAAATTTAGGAGGGGGAGCAATTGCTCTTCTTTTGCCACGACACCACTGTTTATGTGTATATGTAATTATGCACTCATATTGATATTCCCTTTAGTATCGGCGTTCCCGCTGCAAGACTATCATTGTGTGCGCGTAATATTTGGTTTGGTTAATCAAGCGGCATTTAATCATCACCGCGTAATTAATTAACTGCCGTCGGCATGCTTTTTATATGCGTGGCGAGCAGGCTGCAGCTATACTTTGAACGTTTTCTTCTAGCCCTTTCAAAGAGCAGCTCTTTCTCTTTCACTCTCTTTCTCTCTGTCTCTCATGTCTTTTTTTGCTCGAAGTAGAGCACAACTTTTCGAACTCGTATGCCAGAACATGTTTTTGTTTATTTAAAGGACACTCATCACGTGGTATTTTCAACTCTATTAACGGCGATTTTCCAGCGCTGTTATAGCGTCTTAGTTGTGAATTGAAACTCACCTACTTCGCCCTGAATTTGCCTTTTTCATTGATCGATTGACGCCTAGAAACGGGTTCAGAGACATTCTCGCCTCTCGTTCAACTAACAGCAAACCAAACGCGTTCGCAGTCATTTTGCCGTCAACGCGCTGTAGCCTACAAATTACTTTCTTCTTCGGCTACTAGTTTGCAGCAGAACCGCTACGCGAAATCGGAACTAATTTTTCAATCGGCGAACAAAACGTTGACCGACCGACCGACCGCAGACGACCATCGATCAATCACGTGACCGTATCACGTGATCAGTCAGTGCCCGTCGCTGCCAATGCTGGGTCCCCAGTTCCTGCTGGTCAATGTCAGTAGGCGCAACTGTCAAACACTAAGCCTCGGTCTGGCCGGGGTTAGCTTAGCCTGGCCATCCTTCCGAGATAGATACATCGAGCATCGGCCTGCCTGGCTGGGTTTTAGGCGAGACACGTTCATCTGCGTCCTGTGGCAGGAGCACTGTGTCATCTCATATGGCAGGCGACGCTCCGTTGCTCTGAGATAGATTCGTATGAAAAGCAACTGTCAAACACTAGGCTTTGGCGTGACTGAATGGCTCCGCGGCTTGATGGCTGAGCTGACGTAACGTAATGTCCCGAGATATATCATGCTGCCAACGAGGTTTCGTTACGTTACGTTCCGTTACGTCAAATGAAATCCGCAACGGATCGACCGGCAAACCTGGTCGGGTCAACCCGGACTTGAGACGGATCAGAAATGTGTCGAGAAAACGATAGCGCGAACGAGAACGATAATATTATTAATATTGCACACGATTACAGAATGATGACGTCTAAATGCGCGTTCGGAGTGAAAGAAATAAACTGAACTTAAATAGGCCTACGATGTAGCTCGTTCGCTCTGTACAGTTTGTGCAACGCAAACAAATTAGCATTTCAGCTTAGTTCAGTTTTGTCGCTTCGTACACGTTTTAAAACAACAGCGAAATACAAACAGTACTAAAAGCAGAAATACATCATACTCGTGCTATATAATTTAAACAAAGTTGTAAGTAGGTTTCGCGCATATTGTTTTTTTATGGAATATGGACACTTCATAGTTCACAACTACGACGCCGACGCGACTCGCGTCGTAGGTGTGAATTGGTCATTATACTTTGGACGCCGCATAACACTAACCCCGTTTACACGATCGAGCAACATCGAGCAGACACCGAGCAATTATGTATGTTAACTGGACGAGCCAGATCGTGGAGCCAGCTTCATCGTGTAAACGGGGTATAATAAAACCATATGATCAACCGAAACTCGATACGGATCAGAAATGTCTCAGAAACGACAACGATAACTCTAATTTTATTAACACAAAAAAGGGAGAAAGCAGAAGTTAAACTTGAAACTACTACAATGAGAAATAAAGATTGAACTACGTGCTTCTGTCAACTAGTTACTTCTGCGCTGGGGAAGGTTCACGCCGATTTTGACTTTTTTACGCCTTCATGTTTTCGAATTACGAGTCCGTACGTAACAGCCGGACGGACGAACATACGGACGCACGGGCAAAAACGTAATGCCGCCTTTATGGACGACCGTGTAAAATACTTCAATGTCGACTGTTATGTCATACGATACTCGCAATCATATCTCAAGCTAATAGCGTTTGTCAACGTGAATAGCGTCTGGCGTTTGCTATAAGCTATTATAAAACATTTTGAACTAGAAAAGCAGTCGGACAGCGCTGACCTCCGCCAAGCATATTGATGTTAAGCTATACACAACATAATTGCTTACGTCGTAAGTCAAATGGCAAAGCACGGATGTGGTTACTTAAAATGTTTAACATGCAGGCAGGCAAAATGTGGATCGATTGGGACTAGCGGAATCGTGCCGCGATATTGTAGCGGGTCTTTTACGCGATCGGCAAATCCTCGCAAAATGTCATTCACGCTAAACGCAGCTTGCAACATGCTCCCGGTAGGTGCTGTGATAAGTGATGGGAGGATGAATAGATCGATATATGCCAGGCAGTCAGTCATTGCATGACTCCCGAGTAGTAGTGAGGCGACGAAATAATCGATTAATCTGTGACCGCTAGCTTGCGGCCACAGTGCGGCGTATAGGCGATATAGTGAGGCGTCACGAAGTAATCAGTTTTGTCATACGATACTCGCAATCATATCTCAAGCTAATAGCGTTTGTCGACGTGAATGGCGTCTGGCGTTTGCTATAAGCTATTATAAAACATTTTTAAAGTAGAAAAAAACTCGGAAAGCGCAGACCTCCGCCAAGCATATTGATGTTAACGAAAATTTCAAAGTAATCCAGAATCCAGGATTTTTTCCGGATCACCCCCAAAATTGAATCACTTGTAGTTTTTGCCATTCCCGACATTTTTAAGGCCTAATACGACAAATAACAGCAAATAAAGAAGGCTTTAGACCATGTAAGTGATTACCAACTAAAGTCAGCTTGTAGGGACGCCATATGCATAGCCCATCTAAGATTACCCAAATGATTTTGGCTGTTTTAGAGGACTGATATCATCACATCGTCCTTACACACAGTTGTAAACTGGTAAGTTTTTTTGCATATATCCTATATAAGCGCAAGTGTGGAATGTCAGTAGAGCTGAATCTGACACTCACCAGTTGAGTTGAGATTGAATCGATAGTGGCTTTTAAAGTGACTCGTGTTTGAAAGTTTGATAAGCTCTATGAAGTAGATGATTAGGAGAAAGGTTGCTCTAAACATACGTCACAGCAAGTCAACATATAAAAATATAAGATTAAGGTCAAAATCAAGGTAATGATTACGGGTACGACACTGTTGCCTGGCCATCTAGTTATGTGTCCCTTATGGGGTGCTTACACGATCCAGCAAACTTCCAGCAACCGTAGTGATAGACGTTTGCTGGAAGTTTGCTGGAAGTTTGCTGGATGTTTGCTGGATCGTGTAAACACCCTATTACTGGTACTTTGCTGCAACTTGACATTATGCGCCAATCGATAAATCAATCAAGCAAATCAGAGTCGTCTATAATAGGAATGCTACCTTAAGGTTAAATGCCCACTGCCAGGTAGGCTTGTGATTTTCTGAAGATTAACAAATTTTGAGACGTTGGCAGACAGTCGAGACTGACTGAGATGTCGTTATGTCGTCTGGCAGTGAGTCCCAAACACACGCCAGGCGGTCCAGTTCTTAGTAAAAAAAAAACCGGACACTTTTGTGACATTTTATGGTCCCGAGCAGTCGCCAAAAATGGCTGGAAATTACGCAAAGGTTCTCAGGCTTATGCACCATTTAATTAACGTCCGCAACGGAAAATACTGTCATAAAATGGTTGTGGACGGCCCAGTCGCGATTGAGATCTTGCGTTGGAGCATTCCCGGTATCCGGCACATAGCAACGCATAGAAACAAGCGATCAGCAGCAGCAGCAGCAGCAGAAGTAATAGCATGAGATGCGGTGTCTCGAAGGGCATTGACACAGCACGTCCGAGACGCGTAAACTAACCGGTGCGGACAGAATTACAACATCTATGCAGGCGCTATTTTTCCAGTTCTTGCCAAGGCTCCCGTTAGTGTTCCAGAGTCTGGCGTACGTGTACGTCGGGGGTGTCAAATTTTGGCGTACGGTTACGCCGGGGGAAAAAATTTTGGCGTAGGCCTAACAGTTTACGCCGGAACACATATTTTTGGCCGTAATCTGCCGTATGCACTATGCAGGCCATCGCCTCTTTTTTTATTCAAATGTGCTTTTGAATATAGACCTATATGTAGGCCTATAAGCTCTAGAACACCAAAATCACGAGAAAACAATTTTTACACGCACCTTTACCGAAACACGGAAACAGTTTAATTCATTTCATGCATTAATATAATAAGCACAACCGGTTAAGCAAAAACATAGATGTAAAAACGTTACAAAACATTAAGAACGTTAAAAACGTAAAAAGCATGGCAAAAAGTTTTTTTAAAAAAAAAAACGTTCAAAAACGTTGATAAAAAACGTTAGCCTTAATTTGTTCAATTTCTTGCCTAAAACCTAATGACGTAAGTGCAGTAGCCCATAACTAAAACTAGAGAAAAAAAATTAATTTAATTTTTATTTAACCGCGTGGTCATAAAACCAAGTATCACTAGACCAAGTAAGTAAACTACCATCATTATAACCTATTAATTTGTTTCAAAAGCGCTTCTCAACGTTCTTGGTGACATTTTCAAATTTCAACGAACGTTTTTATAGGCTAATAATAAACACGCTGAAAAAAATTTTAAAACGTTAAAAAACGTTAAAAACGTTTTTTTACATCTATGAGGCATAATTAGACTGTCTCAAGCCTGGTACATCGTCGACATCGACTGACTGAATAAACACGGCGAAGTGCGTACGAATTGCCCGGCGGGCACGGCGTTCAGCCAGTGCGTAACACTGTTGTAAGGGCGACTATCAAAGTCAATGGGAAACCTCAAATTTTGGGCACCCGTAGCCCCCAAACCCCGGAATCAATCGACTTAAAATTTGACTTGGATGATTATGTCAGCGGTATGACCCTACGTGCCAAAAATGGTACAAATCTGCCGAGCGTGGTCGGCGGGGCAAAGGGGTGAAATATAATGTTCAACTGGGTTATTTTTTTTCTTTTTTCTTTTTTTACGTTTCTTGCCAAGCTCTGGAGAACACTTTTTTGGGAGTATCGCCGCATTTTTAGCACTAGATGGCGTGTTTCGGTAGGGATTGATTTCCTAAGGGGGTCTCAACATTTGTCTTTCATTTTTCCTTTTTAAATACCCCAAAACCGAAAATTTTAGGCCCATTTTCGGACTGAAAAATTACAACTGAAAATGCTTAACAATGGAGATGCTCATCTACAAACTACCCTTAATCGTCATCGTAGCCTCACCAAAGTGGCATAGTGAATACGCAATGTGGCCTCGGGAATTCCAAATATGCGGTTATTTTGGACCCCCTGCCTACAGGTCACGTGACACGGCGCACGCGCAGTGAACTTTTGGCCTTTAACATGGGCAAATGCAAGTTTGAGGCTTTATATCTCCATAGCGGTGCAAGATAGACGCATGATCACAATGGACCACCGATAGGAAACCACATATGCCAAGTCGAATGGTCACGTGACCGATGACGTCACGTGACCCCAAAAGGTCAAAGTCCTGACCCCCTGCCTACAGGTCCGCCTTTGAGGCGCCATATCTTCGTAACTGTGCAAGATAGACGCATGGTTATAATAGATCAGCTATAGGAAGTCACCCACCGCGAGTCAAATGGTCACATGATTGGTTTGGTCACATTATTGCTTTTAACTCACAAACTAACAATTTAATTTGCTAATAGAACAGCAAATATTAAATATAAAAAACTTACCAGTTTACATTACTGTTTACATTAAGGCTTAGATAACAGAGTCAGTTGACATCTATTTCACCACTAACAGCTGTTAAGAGCGGGAAGAGATTTTCTCCACTTTAGGCAACTACCGTTGTGTACATTAATTAAATAGATTTTTTGTTGTTGCTTGATTTTTTTTGGAAACAAAGTTGAATCTCTTTTGGAAGACTAGATTCAACTTTGTTTCCAATTTGACTCTTTTAGCTACGGACCAGCAGTGCATTTAATCAGCTGGAAAACATTTGTATCACATTTGCATTGACTACGTTTATTAGCTTACGAGATAATGCTGGAGTGGAAAAGGTTAAATGGGGTCACGTCACACGTTTGTAAGGGCAGCCAGTTTGTCGTTCTATACTTTGTGTCCTAGCAAAATGATTTCTGCTGTTTTGGATGTGTGACTTGGTCGCCCTTACACAGTAATGTAAACTGGTAAGTTTTCTATATTTAATTATTATTAGGCCTACTATATTAAAATAATGAGTATGTATTCTATCGCAGACACCTTTTAGCAATCTCCAATCTCTGAGCACATAAAATAATATTCTAAGCCATTATTTTGTTCAGTGTCTATAGCCCTTATCTATAGGTCTATACTAACTGTAAACACGCGGAAACATGTATGCGTGCAAAGACGTCATGTGGACCAACATGTTTTCCTCATGCCGGTAGGCCTGTGTAGAGTAGACTAATTGGGTGCGCATGCTACGGTTGATTAGGTCAAACCGTGTCGCATATGAAGCATTAATAGCCTACACGCTACTGCGGGACACATTGTGGGCTAGCGTTCCTTTGCTCATTTATTTATAGCCGCGTGGCTGACTTGGGTATCTCCCTTTTAAATAAGCTTACGTCACGCTTTGTCATCGCTCATGTCGGACAGGAAGTATACTGCGTATAGTATAGTATAGTATAGGCCTGCTGCTTAACCGCGTGGCCAACCGCTAAAGGGTGATTATGACAAGCGTGCATGTTGCGGATTAGGAAGATAGTCTGCATGCAACCTGATGGCGAGTTAGGCAGCCTATAGGCCTGTCTACTGCCGGGATCAGTGTTTGAAGAGCCTAAAGCGCGTACAAGGCGACACTGAACTAAACTGAACTGACCAAGAAGAGAAGTAACTGAAAAAATACGCTATCGGCAGCTTGCTTTTCTGGGGCATGTTTAAAAAGACGTGGTTTTGTGAATTTGCTAGTGAAGGGAAGGATAGATGGGAGACGAGCAAGGGACCGTCAGAGACGCTTGTGTCACAGCTTGTGTGAATCAGGGAAGGACAAAGTTAGTCCAACACAGTTCATCAGGGCTTCAGAGGACAGACTGCTCTGGCAGCGCATAGTTGCCAACATCGTCGAAATGGCACGGCAACATATTAACATGACATTGCACAAAAAATTTTCAGGAGACATCCTACAATTGATTTAATTCACATCGCGTTTTATTGCGTTTCTACTCGGTACGTATTTGTATAACTTACTACACGTTTAACTGTTTGTTGTTTTAATAGGCCGCATTACGGGGTTTGCCCGTCCGTACGTCTTTCTGACTTCCTGTCTGTCCCTTTTGGGTTCTTAACTTAAAAACTAGAAATGGATGGAAATAGATCAAGACAACCTGCGTATGACATTTTCAGCATCGAATGTAGATTTCAGCAGTCCAAGTTCGGACCATGTAGATTCAAAGAGGCCTGCGCACGCGGGTGTCAAAAAGGGGTACCCTTCTAAAAAGTGTTTATCCGCTGTTGTCTTATCTAGCGTGAAAATGGTTGCAGATAGGCACAGACATGTTGCTTATCATAACAAGCACTGGCGACAAGCTTCTTAGAAATGTCAACATCGATGACCTTGAATGACCTTGAACCCCCAAAATATTTTAAAGTGATTTTTTGGCAATTTGCGGCTGCAAAAGGGTGAATTGCAACGAAATGGATGGAGACAGACCATGCAAGATTAGCTGCGAACAGGAACTGCCATGGGCTCTCGCGCGTCTCATGAACTAGCATTAGCTCAGATTTCTCGTCACGCTAGACAAGACAACAGCGGATAAATAACCACATGTAGAAGGGTACCCGTCTTTGACAACCGCGTGCACAGGCCTCTTTCAATCGAGAGGGTCCGGACTTGAACTGCTAAAATCTAGGCACATTCAATGCTGAAAATTTCATACGCAGGTTGTTTTGGTCTATCTCCAGCCATTTCGGCGCAATTCACTCTTGAAATGCGTGTTGCAGCCCAAAATCGCGAAAAATTCACTAGAACCCCCTACTTTGAAAGTTCAAGGTCATTCAAGGTCATCGATGTTGACATTTCTAAGAAGCTCGTTGCCAATGCTTGTTATGATAAGCAGCATGTCTGTGCCTGTCTGCAACCATTTTCACGTTAGACGAGCCAATACCGGTAGAATAACGTCTTTTTAGAAGGGGTGTCCCTCTTTCGTCCCCTTGTTCGTAGGGACCCCTTTCACACAGTGGCATGATCTTTTGTCACGAAATACTAGAGACACCAAACTATCACAAGGTGAAAACCAGAAGTCTCTGTCTCAACTGCTCTTGAAACGGAACCGGGTCGTGACGGACAGACCGACCGACAGAATTACCATAGCTAACACGCGTAGCTAGCTAGCTATAGCTCTCGCGCGTAAAAATTATAATGTGTGTTATAAAACGCTCGCTACAGTCTGCAGGTTCATGCAGTACTGTAGGCGCCCCTATTCATTCTGGACGACTGAAACACAAACTGCACTTGTTCCGATTTGTAGAGGGTTTGTTGTACAACACGTTGTACAAGACGTCAACAAAATATCAGAAGCATAAACAAGTAAATCCACATGTCAAGACCCTGTACAGTTTGTTGTAATTGTACACGACTTGTTGAGTCGTACAACAAATCGAAATAGCGAAGGTTGGCCTTAAAGCGCGCATGCACTTGCATCAGAAGACAAAGCAAATTTACTTGTACCTTATGGGATGTCTACACGATCCAGCAAACGTCCAGCAAACTTCCAGCAAATGTATTTAAAATACACGTGCTAATGTTGGACGTTTGCTGGATCGTGTAAACACCCTATTAATCTGGGGACATTAGGTGCGGTATTGAGTGGTTTTTAAGTATACTTGCTAATGCTGCTATCTCGGTGCTTTCTGATTAGCAGAATTACTCATTGGCTGCACGATAATGCGATTATGCTGCGTTCCATTGGAATCGTGAACTCGTGTTCACCGTAATCACGAGATCAATTTCTTCCCAAACACACATTAAACTTGGAAACACAAGTTGTGAACTCGAGATCCTGGCGACTACCTCCATTTTCGTGACGAACGAATAGAATTGGCGGGAAACGATGGAAATGAAGGTAAACAAAGTCGTAAAATGCAATAATTTGTAACACACGGCTAATTTGTTTGATAATCAGCATGCTGCGACACACTATCATGAATATGCGAGTGTTCTGTAATTTAAACTATTGTGTATTGCATTGTCCTGTATTTTAGCAAAATTTTCTCACCCAGACGTTTAAATCAGCAATTTAAACTTAGTGTTAAAGTTAGATGGTTTGGACAAGGTTTAAGTTCAAAGATAGTATTTGGGTGCAAAAACTATTAGGATAGTCAGTGTTTGGGACGCACACGATGACAGTCACCAGTTTCCGCTTACGGTAAGCACGAGTTCACGATCCCAATGGAACGCAGCATAAATGTACAAGCTAGTCGCTGTCACCATAATGGGGTGTTTACACGATCCAGCAAACGTCCAGCAAACTTCTAGCAAATGTATTCAAAATACACGTGCTAATGCTGGACGTTTGCTGAATCGTGTAAACACCCTATTATAGGCGCATCTCATTCGTAAATCTCGATTGTGTGCATCGTAGGCCTACACGGAGTATCGCTGACACAGTCAGACGGAATGCGCTTTAAAACCGAAAAAACGCAACATAGGTCTAGTGTAACAAGGCCTCACAATCCCTTACACAATCCTTCTCGTAGTAGGAGTGTCCGTCTTTATTAAATCATAGAGTCACATAAAACCCTTCCCTATTATTATTACTGGTTCCTTTTTGTCTCTGCGCATTCGAACGCCTCAAAATTTTCGGAACAACGACATTGCATATATTGTTGCATTTCACTGCATCGTAAAGTGCACGTTCTTACACCTGGATATCGTACGCAAGTAGAAACTTGAACTTAGTGCGTAAAACGCAAATCTATACAGCGCTATTTTATCAGTTAGTCACTATTTATGACAAACGCCTCACGCCAGCACCCCGAGAAATCTGTGCCGAACAATGTCATACAATTTCTTATAAATGAACGAATACTGGCACAAACCCGAACCACTGACCTTATCCCTAAGCCTAACCCTAACTGACTCTAACCCTAAAATGTGAAAAAATATCAGAGTCGTAATTATCGTAATTATGCCATATGCAACGGCATAAGAGTCTGCTGGAATTTTTATGCGGACGTAAAAAAACGGCAAATTGTCTGAAGTTTTTTGGGGTGGGATATAGCAAATTACTGGGGGCTTCACCTCTAGTCTTCGCATAGACCACTGCACTTAATAGGCTCGTAGGCCTATGTTAATTATTCTGGCTGCATGTCGACTTGCACTTTGAGATGAATGAATCGCATTGACTATAAGCAAACATAGTAGCAGACGCATTCTGAAACAGCAATTTCTTTACTGGGTAAATCATTTTGTTCGTTATTATTATGCCTGTGTGAATAGGCCTATGCGTATTGCACTAGTTGTCAAGAATTTTGGTATTGTCATTTTCTTTGATTTTTTTTGCTGTTGATTTCCGCTGACTGTTTCTGAAGCGATTTGTAATGTGTCGACCAACAGGCAAACTCAACTAACTTACTGACTTTGCCACCTCATTACTTTTGACTGCAATTCTGAACGCAAAATTGCTCTTTGCAGCCATCACCAACGTGCACCGAATTACTGTATTCATTGTAAAAAATGTAGGGCCTATAGCGTTAGCAGCGTCACCAAAGCGTGCATGAAACTGTAGTCACTCGGACGACGGCTTTTGCATATAGACCGTACGGTCGGCTCACCCTAGCGACGGCTGAGCTTCTTGCTACTACATCTGTACTTTTTACTTCGAATAGCAGCTGGCGTCATCGGCTGTCAGTAACAATTGTTTTCCTTAGTTAGGCTAAAAATGTAGGATCTTGGGTAACATTTTACAAATGCAAGAAAACAATTTTCAGCGCCAGTCACCTTTGGATCTCACCTACTAGATGAAGAAGAACTAAGTAAGGTTCAGCCAATAGGCCTATCCCTTATTCGGTTTGCAAAAACCACTAAGGCTAATGTGACCTTTGGTTACATCCGGGGCTGCGCATTAGGCCTAGAGCACGTCACATCACACGAAGCTTTATTCACCATAAACATGGTAGGAACAAATGCAAATAATAAAAAAACACACAACTTAAGTAAACAAAATAATCAAGACCATGCATGGAGTACAGAACACAACAAACTGTCAGATTTGTCAAAACTGGTTATAAATTTATATGTCCGCTTAGCTATTATATCAGATACTGAATCAAAATTAAAGTAACGCTGACACTCTTCAATTACACCTTTCGACCTAATATTAAACATTTTGACAAAACAGCTGTTGACAACAAACTGCAACGAAGCGATATGTGACTTTTTCATCGGACAAGTCTCAGTGCCGTACATCACATGATATTTCTATAAGTTCTTATAGGCATTGAAGGCGTGTACGCCTACATGTGAGCGCGTGACTGTTTAAAATTTTTCTCAAATAGGTTTACTGGGTACTTGTCGTTTGCTTATATGCTCAAATAATTTGCTTTAAATTACCGCTTCTTGTACGTTGCATCTTGATTTGATTGGAAATTTTATTTTCATGTCGGCATGTACGTTAGACACAATGCATTAAACTATTACTTACTTATTTCAGAGCGATAGAAGTAAACTAAACCAAACTGCAGAGTTGCAAATTTAGTTTAGTTCAGTCATTTCTGTCGCTTAGTAATTAATGCACATTCGCCAGCATATACGAGTATTAAGCGGCACCCCATGTGGGCTACTCCTGAGTATAGCGTTATAGGCCTATCGCATGCACGTATACATTAACGAAGTGTATAAGCTATAGAGCCTATAAAGACACCAGGGCCGGATTAAGGATATTTTAGCTTGGAAAAGTTATGGGGCCCTTTTCATCTCCTCCTTCCCTTCTCCGCATCCCGACCTCCCTTTACGTTTCTAGCGGGTCCAGGCAGATCAAAGTTGGCAAACGGTTTATGGTGCATTTTGAGCTATAAGGCAAAAAACTGTCTTTGCTCAAAGCAACTAATACTTATCAAAGATTCATCAGTGTTTAGTGAAAATCATTACCTGCGCCCCGATTCCTTTATAAAAATTTGGCGCTATATAAATTGGTATTTACTTACATATTTGCATGGATTAGGGACTCTAAAAATTTGGGGCCATATGCTAGAGTCTCGCTAGTTTAATTAGTGCTTAATCCGGCCCAGAGCGACACACTATAGCCTAAGATGTTTGTGCTACACAGGCTTTAAGGTGGAGTAAAGTGTGTGAACATGTATCACCACCAAGGCAACATTATCAATATCATCATCATCATCATCATCATCTATAATGTCAGTTGCTGAAACTTGCAATTGACTTAGCTGACCCAGGTAAAATCACGTTTTTACACTTCTCAATTAACTGCATGGGATAATAATTGAGCCGACGGAAAACAAAAATTAATCAGATTTCATAGAGTAAACAAAGGACGTTGGAAATAGGGCCTACGCAAATAAATTCATCACAAAAAATATTATTAGATTGTCACCAGTCTAATGTAGCCTACTCCTCGCGCGCAGTATTCTTTTCAGTATTCTTTTAAGTGCTTTTTCGTTTCTTTTAACTTTTGTTAGAGACTCATCAATTTGAAAAAGGTCTAATATTATACTAATAGTGACTGGCGTCGAGGTCATTATTGGAAATTGTCTCCCCGTCTATCTGGCATCGTTACGGATATATAGCGCCTCAAAAATAACCGGGTCACGACCTTGATCTTTTGAAGTCACGTGACGTTATTGGTCACGTGACCGTTCGACTCGCGGTGGTCGACTTCCTATGGGTGATCCATAGTGACCATGCGTCTATCTGGCACCGTTATGGAGACATGGCCGTTTGAAGTTCTTCCAGAAAGGCTCTTCCTGGAACAGAGGTCGGTCGTCGGCCGTTGGTCGGTCCTAATTATTACACTGATCACATATACTCCTCTTCGCTACGTTAGGAACGTAGCGCGCGAGGAGTAAAAATGGGAGAATCGTGCCAGCTCTATGGCGACTGTCGTGAACTTTAGTCATGTCACATCTACACTGTGTCCCAAAAAACATCCCCGACATTTCCAACAGTATCTTGAAAACCAATTACCAAATTTTAATAATTTTTGGCACAAATATTCCTGACACAACTTGCCATCAAATGACCGTTCAGTTTCCCACCTCACTCAATGTATGCTTCTGCACTACCTAGGAAAAGCAGATCAAGCGAAATATGTATTAAAATAAACAGAAAACCTGAAGAAACATCCCCAACATTATCGATCGTACCTTGAATAAAGATTAGCAGATTTTAAT